>OGKE01000767.1_pt1 | contig 26947 bp, 18 predicted proteins | sample 1572341 | NCBI WGS metagenome assembly OGKE01 (sample SAMEA2582091, study PRJEB24529) | metagenome | biome: Human gut stool | place: China | collected 2011
CCTTCTGAACATTGATAGCAGCACGGATAACTGCCTTTGTCTGCATCTTTGCAATTTCAGGATATGTTACTGCAAGACGGCAACCACGGTGACCCATCATTGGGTTGAACTCGTGGAGTGAAGCGATGATTGTCTTAATGTCTTCAACGCTCTTACCCTGAGCAGCTGCGAGCTTTTCGATGTCAGCTTCCTCTGTAGGAACGAACTCGTGAAGCGGCGGATCAAGGAATCTGATTGTTACAGGATTGCCTTCGAGTGCCTCATAAAGAGCCTCAAAGTCGCCCTGCTGATAAGGAAGAATCTTGTCAAGAGCAGCTTCTCTTTCTTCAACTGTATCTGAGCAGATCATTTCTCTGAATGCAGCGATTCTGTCCTCTTCAAAGAACATATGCTCTGTACGGCAAAGACCGATACCTTCAGCACCGAGCTCACGAGCCTTCTTAGCGTCAGCAGGTGTATCAGCGTTTGTTCTAACCTTAAGAGTTCTGTACTTGTCAGCCCAAGCCATGATTCTGCCGAACTCACCTGCGATTGTAGCGTCAACTGTTGGGATAACGCCGTCGTAGATGTTACCTGTAGAACCGTCGATTGAAATGTAGTCACCCTCGTGGAATTCCTTGCCAGCGAGTGTGAACTTCTTGTTAGCCTCGTCCATTGCGATGTCGCCGCAACCAGATACGCAGCATGTACCCATACCACGAGCAACAACGGCAGCGTGTGATGTCATACCGCCACGAACTGTGAGGATACCCTGTGAAGCCTTCATACCTGTGATATCCTCAGGTGAAGTTTCAAGACGAACGAGAACAACCTTTTCGCCGTTAGCGTTCCAGTTTTCAGCATCTTCGGCTGTGAATACGATCTTACCGCAAGCAGCACCGGGAGAAGCGCCGAGGCCCTTACCGATTGGTGTAGCAGCCTTAAGAGCAGCAGCATCGAACTGTGGGTGAAGAAGTGTGTCAAGGTTACGAGGATCGATCATTGCAACAGCTTCTTCTTCTGTTCTCATGCCCTCGTCAACGAGGTCACAAGCAATTTTAAGAGCAGCCTGAGCTGTTCTCTTACCGTTTCTTGTCTGGAGCATATAGAGCTTCTTGTTTTCAACAGTGAACTCCATGTCCTGCATATCTCTGTAGTGGTTTTCGAGTGTCTGACAAACATTCTGGAACTGCTCGAAAGCTTCCGGGAACTCTTCAGCCATCTTAGCGATTGGCATAGGAGTACGAACACCTGCAACTACGTCTTCGCCCTGTGCGTTGATGAGGAACTCACCCATGAGCTTCTTCTCACCTGTAGCAGGATCTCTTGTAAATGCAACACCTGTACCGCAATCGTCACCCATGTTACCAAATGCCATTGACTGTACGTTAACGGCAGTACCCCATGAATAAGGGATATCGTTGTCACGACGGTAAACGTTTGCACGAGGGTTGTCCCATGAACGGAATACAGCCTTAACTGCGCCCATGAGCTGTTCCTTAGGATCGTCAGGGAAGTCCTGACCGATTTTCTCTTTGTATTCAGCCTTAAACTGGCCTGCAAGCTCCTTAAGATCGTCAGCTGTAAGCTCTACATCATAAGTAACGCCTCTCTCAGCCTTCATCTTGTCGATGAGCTCTTCAAAATATTTCTTACCTACTTCCATAACTACATCTGAATACATCTGAATAAATCTTCTGTAGCAGTCCCAAGCCCAACGAGGGTTGTTCGACTTCTTAGCGATAACTTCAACAACATCTTCGTTAAGACCGAGGTTAAGGATTGTATCCATCATACCCGGCATTGAAGCACGAGCACCTGAACGAACTGAAACGAGGAGGGGGTTCTCCTTGTCGCCGAACTTCTTGCCTGTGATCTCTTCCATCTTTACGATGTACTCGTTGATCTGACCCTGAATTTCAGCGTTGATTTCTCTGCCGTCCTCATAATACTGAGTACAAGCTTCTGTTGTAATTGTGAAGCCCTGTGGAACGGGAAGTCCAAGACCTGTCATTTCTGCAAGGTTGGCACCCTTACCGCCGAGGAGCTCACGCATGTTAGCATTACCTTCTGTAAAAAGGTAAACCCATTTGTTTGCCATAACTGGTAATCCTCCTAAAAATAAATTAAGATATACGGCTGTGGCAGACTTACCCCTTGGTAAAACCTGCCTGCTTGTATAAGCCTATCGAATATTATAACAAACTTTGGTCAAAATAGCTATATTTTTTTCAAACTTTTTTCTTATAAAAAACAGGTTTTATTTTCGACAATATTGTATAAATCGTTTAAAATGCCTTTTTTTGCCCGATTTTTGTAATTTTCTCTTGAAATTTGTGATTTTTGTGAGATAATATTATGGTATGAACGAGTGCCTTGTGACAGGACTGTCTGCATCTTTGTTGTTTTGTCACAGATAAAAGGAGAAAAAATGAAGAATTGTGCCGTTATCCTCGCAGGCGGCGAGGGCAAAAGAATGAAATCCGACAAACCGAAGACATTGTCGGAGGTGCTCGGCAGACCGATGCTCTGCTGGGTTATGTCAGCTTTAAGGAAAGCCGGTATTGACGACATCTGTGTTGTCAAGGGCTTTAAAAAAGAGTGTGTCGAAGAGTATCTTTCAACCCTCGATTTTTCCGTTGAAAGCGTGTTTCAGGCTGAAAGACTCGGAACAGGTCACGCTGTGATGATGGCAAAGGATTTCCTTAAAAAGCACAGCGGCAATGTTGTTATTCTCAACGGCGACGCTCCGTTTATGGACAGCAAGACTATTGAGGATTCTTTAAAGGCTCATATTGAGAACGGTTGTGCCGCAACGGTTATTTCCGCAAAGGTTGTCGATCCGACAGGTTACGGCAGAATTGTCCGTGACGAAAACGGAAATCTGCGTGCAATTGTTGAGCAGAAAGACGCTGATGAGGAAACTCTCAAAATAAATGAAGTAAACTCGGGCGGTTTCTGGTTTGATTGTCAGCTTCTTCTTTCGGTTCTCGACAGAATCAGGTCTGATAACAGCGCAAAGGAATATTATCTTCCCGACGCAATCAAGCTTTTGCTTGAGGACGGAAGAAAGGTCGGAGCATTCACGGCTCAGTGCAGTGATACGGTTCTGGGTGCAAACGATCCGGCTCAGCTTGAACAGCTTAACGAAATTGCAAGGGCAAAGGGTTACAGCTGTTAATTGCTCGGTTAATCATTGGTAAACATATACTACACACATTAAAATTCAAAGGAGTTATTGCAATGAATTTTCACGGTAAGGACATTAAAATTTTCACCGGCAGTTCAAATGTTGATGTAGCTCAGGGAATTGCAGGCTGTCTCGGTCTGCCGCTTGGTAAGAGTGACTGTACACAGTTCTCAGACGGCGAAATCTCTGTTTCTCTTCACGAATCTGTTCGTGGCAGCGACTGCTTTATTGTTCAGTCAACCTGTGCTCCCGTCAACGACAATCTTATGGAAATGCTCATAATGATTGATGCCATGAAGCGTGCATCTGCTGCAAGAATCACAGTTGTTATGCCATACTTCGGCTATGCAAGACAGGACAGAAAAGCTAAGGCAAGAGATCCGATCTCGGCTAAGCTTTGTGCAGACATCATCACCTGTGCAGGTGCTGACCGTGTGCTTACAATGGATCTTCACGCAAATCAGATTCAGGGCTTCTTCAACATTCCTGTTGACCACCTTCAGGGTGCATCACTTCTCGCAAACCATATGAGAGAGAAAATCGGCGGCAAAAATGATGATTATATCGTTGTATCTCCCGACCTCGGTTCTGTAACCCGTTCAAGAAACTTCGCTTCAAAAATCGGCACAGGTCTTGCTATTATCGACAAGAGAAGACCAAAGGCTAATGTTTGTGAAGTTATGAACATCATCGGTGACGCTAAGGGTAAGAAGGTTATCCTCGTTGACGATATGATTGACACAGCAGGTACTCTCTGCAATGCCGCTAACGCTATTGTTGAAAAGGGCGGTGCAACAGAAGTTTACGCTTGCGCTACTCACGCAGTTCTTTCAGGTCCTGCAATTGAGAGAATTCAGAACAGTGCCATCAAGGAAGTTGTTCTTCTTGACACAATTCCTGTTCCGAAGGAAAAGATGATTGACAAGTTCACAATTCTTCCTGTTGCTCCTACATTTGCAGAGGCTATCGCAAGAATCTACAACGACAAGCCGTTCACAGCCGCTTTCGGTTGATAGGCGAACAATTTAATTATGTAATTAAACAGGCGGGTTTTAACTAACCCGCCATTTCGCTGTTTTACTGCAAATTTTTCAGGAATAAAACGGTACAATATGTGAGGGGGATTTAATTTTGTTTGGTATAGTTTACAGCTCAGATTCAGATAACAAAATAATGAACAGCTTTGTCGATGAGTACGAAGTGTGGTGCAATGAGGGCAAAAATCCGGATATTGCGTCAATCGACCTCGACTTTGCGCTTGATCTACAGAAGAAAAGACTTGACGAAAAGGGTGTAAGGATTCAGACCGCTTTTACCGATAAGGAAACGGTGAAGGATGAAACTCCGGTAAATGCTTGTACTGCCTACGATATGGGCGAATGTAAGAGTAATATTGCGACAAAGACTTATGAGGTCACGGAGAAATACTTTAAAGACGGAAAGAAAAAGAAAAAAATCAAGGACAGATTTTTCTTCTACACAATGATTACAAGGCTTGAAAACCAAAATTCCGAGGCTGCGTGTTCGTGTCCGAACTGCGGTGCGGTAAGTAGCGTAAGAGAGCTTCTCAACGGTTGTAAAAACTGCGGAACTCGCTTTATTATGGACGATTTGTTCCCGAAGGTTACAAACTTCTACTTTGTAAAAACCTATTCGCTTGCGAACAAGTCAACGAAAAAAGTGCTTGCTCCGTACCTTCTCGGCGGAATTGCCGCCGTTGCGGCATTTACGGTATGGGTGGTTGTAAAGGACGGAACCTTTGATCCCGCAACCGCAAATATGCTTTATGAAATCGGCATAAGAGCAATCCCCGTACTGCTCGGCGGACTTTTGGCGGGGTACCTTGCATGGGCATTAAAAACGCTTTTCGGACTTTTTGTCGGTGCGGCAAAGAGCATTCCTATGATAGGTCCGCACTTCAATTGCCAGAAAAGACTTCCGTGGCTTATGAAAGAGGTTAATCCCAACTTCTCATATGAATACTTTATCGGCAAGGTGCTTGCTTTGCTCAAAATTATGATTTTCAGCGATGATTACACAAACCTCGCAGTCTACGAGGGCAATCCGATGAAAAATCCTTTCGGAGATATTGTTGACATCAAGTACAGAGGAGTGTCAAAGCTTAATTCATTCAATGTCACAAACGGCTGTTGCTATGTTGATATGACCGTTTACGCAACGACCGTGAAGAACAAAAATTCTTCATTTAGGGTTAAAAACGAAAAGTTCAGACTTACCGTTTGCAGAAGTGTGAACGCCATGGATGACGGAGTTTTCACAATGAAAAAAGTAACCTGTAAAAGCTGCGGTGCAAGCTTTGATGCAACAAGAGAACGCAACTGTCCGTATTGCGGAAATCCTTATCATCTTGGCAACGATGACTGGGTTGTTGTAAGCTTCGGAAAAGGTTAATTTAAATTTCAGAATACATATAATATAAATAAGAGGAAAACGGATATGTTCGGAAAAAACAAATCAACGGGTTCAATCGAGTACATTGTAGTGGGACTCGGCAATCCCGACAGAAAATACGAAAACACTCGTCACAACGCCGGCTGGCTTGCAATTGACCACATTGCCGACAAGCTCGGTTGTGATGTGAACAAGATAAAATACAAAAGCTTTATCGGCACTTGCACTGTAAACGGCGCAAAAGTTATGCTGATGAAACCCACAACATATATGAACAACAGCGGTCAGGCAGTTGTCGAGGCGATGAACTTCTACAAAATCCCACCCGAAAATGTCATTGTAATTTTTGATGACATTTCGCTTGATGTCGGAAAAATGCGTATCCGTTCAAAGGGCAGTGACGGCGGTCAAAGGGGAATGCGCAGTATCATCTATCTCAGCGGAAGCGATAAATTCCCCCGCATCAAGGTTGGCATAGGCGCAAAGCCAAATCCCGACTGGGACCTTGCCGACTGGGTGCTTTCAAAGTTCACTCCCGATGAAATGAAAAAGCTTGATGAAATTTTTGACAATGCCGAAAAGGCAATCGAGCTGATTATTGACGGCAAAACCGACCGTGCTATGAATTTGTTCAACTGAAAAGGGACAAAGAAATGAATAATCTCAACTTTCTTGTTGATGTCCTCAAAGAGTCACCCGTTTTCAAAACGCTTGAAAAGAATGTCAAGCCGGGCAGAACGGTCTGTGCTTCGGGACTTTCAACAATCAACAAATCAAATATCATCTATGCGCTGTGCCGCCTCAAGGGCGTCACGGCATTTTGTCTTGCCTCCGATGAAAAAGAGGCGCAAACTTTGTGCAACGACCTTTCGTGCATGGGACTTCGTGCCTATGTTTATCCCGTGCGTGACTTCAACTTTCTCGACTTTCAGAGCCGTTCGCACGAGTACGAGCATGCAAGACTTAAAGTTTTGCTCAAGCTTATCAATCATGAATGCGATGTTGCAATTGCGTGTGTTGATGCGGCGGCACAGCTTACCGTTCCGAGAAATGTGCTTGAACAGTCGGTTATTGAATTTGAAGAGGGCAGGGAGCTCTCACTTGAAAAGGCGACAAAGGCACTTACTCTGCTCGGCTACGAACGCTTTGATGCGGTAGAGGGCAGCGGTCAGTTTTCGCTGAGAGGCGGTATTCTCGACTTCTTTATGCCCGACAGCGACTATCCCGTGAGATGTGAATTTTGGGGCGATGAAATTACCGACCTCAGCTATTTTGACATTGAAACACAGAGAAGATTTAAAAAGGCTGACAAAATTACGCTTTCGCCCTCAACCGAAATCGTAATTGAGGACAGAGCCGCCCTTGCAGATAAAATTGAACACAAGGCAAAGCTCCTCCGTTCCAAGAACAGCGCCAAAGCCAAGGAAAAACTTTTTTCAGAGGCAGAGCTTATCCGCAGCGGTGCAATGATTGCCAATGCGGACAAATTTATCAATCAGATTTACGATAAACCCGAGTCGCTTTTTGATTATCTCGACAGAAACACCCTCGTTTTTGCATCTGAATTTACTGCAATTCAGGAACGGGGAAAGTCAATGGACTTTATCAGCAATGAAACCCTTATGCAAGGCTTTGAGGACGGAACTCTTTGCAGAGGTTTTGACCGCTTTGCGCTCACATTCAACGAATGTACCGAGTTTTTGCAAAGTCACGGAACAATCGTGCTTGAAAACTTTGTTCACGGAAGTATGCCTATCAAGCTGTCGGAAATCATCAGCTTTTCAACAAAACAGCTCTCGGCATGGGGCGGTTCGTATAAACAGCTAAAAGAAGATGTTGACGGACTTTTTACCCCCGAAAGCAAGGGCGTTATCTTTGCAGGAACAGAAAGAGCCGCCAAAAATCTTTGTGACACCTTTAACGCAGACGGCATAAACGCTGTTTACAGCGAGGGTGCGGATAAGATTTCAAAGGGTGAACTGCTTGTTATGCAGGGTGCATTGAGTGCGGGCTTTGAGTATCCGTCACAAAAGTTTTTTGCAATAACCTACAGTCAGGTTTCGTACCGTCCCGAAAAGTCCAAAAAGAAGAAGAAAAAGACGGGACAGGAAATTTACAGCCTTTCAGAGCTTGCCCCCGGTGATTATGTTGTACACAATGTTCACGGTATCGGTGTGTTCGGCGGTATAAGAAAAATTGATACTCACGGAGTTATAAAGGACTATATCAAGATTGACTACGCAAAGGGCGATGTGCTTTATGTGCCTGTCACACAGCTTGATATGGTTGCAAAATATATAGGTCCGAAAGAGGATTCAAGGGTTAAGCTTAACCGACTCGGTTCGGGCGACTGGCAAAAGGCAAAGGCAAGGGTTAAAACCTCTGTCAAGGACATTGCCAAGGAGCTTATTGAGCTTTACTCACAGCGTATGAAAGCCAAGGGCTATGCCTTTTCGGCAGATAACGAGTGGCAGAGAGATTTTGAACTCAGCTTTGAATATGACGAAACTCCCGACCAGCTGCGTTGTTGTGAGGAAATCAAGCATGATATGATGCGTTCGTCGCCAATGGACAGACTTCTCTGCGGTGATGTCGGATTCGGCAAAACAGAGGTTGCACTCCGTGCTGCCTTTAAGTGTATTGCGGATTCAAAGCAATGCGCATTGCTCTGTCCCACAACAATTCTCGCATGGCAGCATTATCAGACGGTAATCAAGCGTTTTGAGGGCTATCCCGTTCGTGTGGAACTGCTTTCAAGATTCCGTACCCCAAAACAGCAGAAAGAAATTCTCCAAAAGCTAAAGCGAGGAGAAATTGATATGATTGTCGGAACTCACAGACTTGTACAGAAGGATGTTGAATTCCGTGACCTCGGACTTGCAATCATAGATGAGGAACAGCGTTTCGGTGTTGCCCAAAAGGAGAGGTTCAAGGAACTGTGCAAAAATGTCGATGTGCTTACGCTCTCGGCTACTCCTATTCCGAGAACCCTCAATATGGCGATGAGCGGTCTGCGTGATATGAGCGTTATCGAAGAAGCGCCGACAAACCGTCAGCCTGTTCAGACCTATGTGCTTGAACACGATGATGCGGTTATCAACGAGGCAATCCGCCGTGAGCTCCGCCGTGGCGGTCAGGTGTTCTATCTTCACAACAATGTTGAAACAATTTCTTCATGTGCCGCAAAAATTCAGGAGGCTGTTCCCGAGGCAAAAATCGCAATCGGTCACGGCAAAATGAAAGAGGGCGAGCTTAGCGAAGTTTGGCGACAGATGCTTGAACAGGAGATTGATGTGCTTGTCTGCACGACAATTATCGAAACGGGTGTCGATTTGCCGAATGCCAACACCCTTATTATAGAAAATGCCGACTGTATGGGACTTTCGCAGTTGCATCAGCTCAGAGGCCGTGTGGGCAGAAGTTCACGAAGGGCATATGCCTACTTTACCTTCAGACGGAACAAGGTTCTCACGGAGATTCAGCAGAAAAGGCTTGCCGCAATCAGGGAATTTACAGAATTCGGCAGCGGCTTCCGCATTGCAATGCGTGACCTTGAACTGCGAGGTGCGGGCAATATTATGGGCGCACAGCAGCACGGGCATATGGAATCGGTCGGTTACGATATGTACCTCAAGCTTCTTGATGAGGCAGTAAGCGAGGAAAAGGGCGAGCAGAATGTCACAAAAGACCTCGACTGTCTTATTGATATTTCGGTTGACGCTCATATTCCCGAAAGCTATGTTGAAAGTCTTACACTTCGTCTTGATGTTTACCGCAGAATTGCCGATATCCGCAGTAACGAGGACGCAGACGATGTTATTGACGAGCTGCAGGACAGATTCGGCAAGATTCCGAACTCGGTTCTCGGACTTATCGACATTGCCCTTGTGCGTAACAAGGCTTACTCAATGGGCATTTACGAAATCAGACAGAACGGCACAACACTCATGCTCTTTGTAAACGAACTCAAATCCCCTCAGGTTGCCGACTTGCTCATTGCTTTGGGAGGAAAGGCAAAGCTTGTTGCCGGAGCAAAACCGTGCGTTGCGGTTGAGTGCAAAAACAGCTCCGCTCCGCTTGAAATCCTCACCAAAATTTTCGGTGTGCAGTAATTTAACGGTATGAAACCGTAATTTGTTAAGAAAAAACCTCCCGAAAGTACAAAAATGCTGTTTTTCGGTGGAAATTCTCAACAAAATTTTATAAAAATGTAGACAATGACGATTTTTTTGTGTATAATCGTAAGGTACATTATCCTGCGAAAGTGTGTTTGCAGGACACTTTGCATTTAATTTTTCAGAAGGACGGTAAAAAACTATGAAGCCTAATATCAAGGTTGGTTCATTTTTACTTGCAATTGTTATGATGTTTTCGGTTTTTGCAATTGCAGGTTGTACACCCACAACAATCAACAAAGAATGGTCGTATAAGACAAGCGACAATGAGCTTGCCATCGGCGTTTATATCTACTCACTCAATGCAGCTTACAGTCAGGCTGAGTCATTTGCTAAAAAGCTTGACGATTATGATTCGACATCTGACAAGTGGCTTGATGAAAAAATCAAGGACGATGACGGCAACGAGCAGGTTGCAAGAGAGTGGATTAAAGATCAGGCTAAGAAAATGTGCCTCAGCTACCTCGTAGTTGACGAACAGCTTAAAAAGGAAAATGTAAACATCGGTCAGGCAACTCTTGACTCCGCAACAAGTCAGGCTGAATCATACTGGAATGTCGGCCCGTATGCGTCACAGGGTTATGTAATGCCGATGAAGAAGCAGTATGAAAAGTACGGCGTTTCACTCGACAGTTTTGCATACTGCACAACTCTCTACAACACAAAGTATGAGGCTCTCTTCAAAGCAGTTTACGGCAAGGGCGGTTCAAAGGAAGTTTCCGACGCCGACCTTACAAAGTATTTCAAGGAAAACTATACGGACTACTCATATCTTCCCGTGAACCTTTATACATCAACAAAAGATGAGGCAGGTTCATCAAAGAATGTTGCAATGAGCGACAAGGAAATCAAGAAGGTTGAGGATCAGCTTAACGGCTACAAGAATGACCTTAACAAGGGCGGTTCTTTTGATGATGTTATTGCATCATACAAGAAGTCAAGCGCTTCGGGAACAGATTCTTCTGTTTCAAATGTAGAAGTTCTCGACAAGAGCTCAATCGGTGACGAGCTTAAAGAGGCTATCGGCAAGCTTAAAACAGGCAAGGCTGAAACTCTCAAGGTTGGCAGCGGCGACAGCGCAATCTACTATCTCGTTTATAAGAAAGACGTCAGCAAGGATGTTGACAGCTATATCGGCAACGAATCAAAAAGAGCAAGTGTTCTTGCATCAATGAAGTCAGACGAATTTTCAAAGTACATTGACAGTCTTGCAGAGAAACTCAAGTATGAAGAAAACACTTCGGTTATTGACAAGTATAAGCCCGAACTCTTCTTCGTTGCGGTTGAGCCTACAACATCGGCGTCAACAACATCGGCATCCGATAAAAGCTCAAAATAATTGATATCGGACATACAACAGACGCATTTTCAGATTATTCTGAAGAAAGGGGCTTTTATGAAAAAACATTCAAAGCTTTGCGCAATTTTTCTGACGGCACTTTTGAGCATTTCTGCTGTGAGCTTTTCTGTATCGGCAGTCGGTGAGGAGGTTGATCCCGGCGGAGATTCAAGCGTTATTGTTGATCCCGTAGAGCCGGAACCCGAGCCCTCACCGGAACCATCACCGGAGCCTGAGCCTGAGCCGCAGCCGCAGCCTGATCCTGTGTATCCGGACTCGTCGAACAGCTCATCATATGTAGATCCCGGCTATTCGTCAAGTGATTCGTCATATGACAATAACTATAACTATGACAGCAGCTACGACTACAACAATAACAACAGTTATGACAATAATTACAGCAGCAGTCAGACTTACTACTACTCTGAGCCGTCATATGTAGGCGGCGGTCAGTCCTATGTTGCTCCGTCAAATACTGCTCCGTCAGCGTCGCTCATCAAGTCTGACGATAACATTGACGAAAAAACTCTTTCAAGCAACGACTGGTCGGATATCGCAAAAAAGCTTAAAAATACCGACACATCGGGTTCTGACGGTGATGACTTTAACTTCATCAAGAACAATAACAGCAAGGGTGACAACGGTCATTGGATGTTCTATGTTTCACTTGTTTTACTCTCACTCGGTGTTGCAGGCATTGCGTACTTTGTAATTTCAACTGTTCTCAACAGAAAGAAGAGAGTCACAGTCGGCGGCAGAAGTAACGCTCCAAAGAGCAAATCTGCACAACCACAGCGTTACGGCAGTAACGATGATTATGCCGATGATTACTCATCTTCAGGCAGAAAGTCCGAAAGACGCAGTAAGTACGATACTGCCGAAATTCAGCTTCCAAAGAACAGCCAAAAGGGCGGAAGAAGATACAAGTAATTAAATAACTTTATAAAACAAAAGCAGTTCCAAAATCGGAACTGCTTTTTTGTTTGACTGTGTAATTAAATTTTCGCATGACTTCTGTCTGAATGTCAGAATCAGTTCTTGTCATACGGCTTTTTGTATGCCTCTTTGAACGGTTTTACAGTGCCGTCCTTTTCTTCAACGCTTACATTGTCAAGTGTTGCGTTGAACTGTGTGCGGATTTCGCCGAGATAAATTTTGTACAGCTCTTTCTGTTCTTTTTGCTCAGCCTCGGTAAGTCCCTGTTCCTTTTTCTTTTTTGCAAGCTCGTTAATTCTGTCAAGCATCTTTTTATCCATAAGTCAATCCTCCCGACCGTTATTTTGTTTTTGAGAGCAATCTGCTCCAAAGCTATGATATCACACAATCAGCCAAAGTGCAAATTTTCGATTTGTCGGTTGAAAACAAAAATTTTTTGTGCTATCATTCAATTAAAGCCGTTATACGGCAAATTTTTTCGGCGGTGAATTATGGAAAAATTCAGCTTATTACACCCGACAAATTCAAATGCATCCTATAGAACTCTCAACAAAGAGGCGCTGAATGATTTGTCGGTTGATTATATATGTGACGCTCTCACAAAAGAGCAGTATGAACGCAACAGCATAAAGCAGCTGCTGATAAATATTACGGATGACGAGGAAGTTATAAAATATCGTTGCGATGTTTTTGAGGATTTTCTCCGTTTTCCGAAGCTTCGTGATGATCTATCCGCACTTCTTGTAAAGCTGAACGATTTGCGTGAAATTGAGCGCTTTCAAAAGGATACTGAGGCATCTTCCTTGTGGCAGCTTGTAAACCGACTTCGTGAAATGGACGGCTATGTCGATTGCATTACAAGAATAAAAAACACGCTTGAAACAATTGAAGTAAAGTCGCAGGGTCTGCTTGAGCTCAAGAAAAATGTTCAGTCAATTTACAATGACAGCGGTTTTCCCGAACTAAAAAAGGATATAATAGATACGCTTGCAAAGGCTCAAAAGCTCAAGAGCATTACACTCGGTGTGAATCTTGACGATTTGCTCCGCCCAAAGAGTGTGGGTGTAATCTCACTCAATGACAAAGAATTTACCGACAGCGGTATTCTCAAAAGATTTATGAAGTTTACAAACCGTGACAGCGAACTGCATCACGGCAACGATGTTTCGGGATTTTTAAGCTTTCATCCGTCCAATCCGTCAACCTCGCAGTTCGGGCTGGGACAGTTTGTTGTGGGCGCTCAGCAGGATGTAAACCACACTATGAACAGCTCGCTGACCGGCGCAGATCCTATGTCTGACGCACTCAAAAATGTTGTGACCGATATCCTCCGAAGAACCGTAAATGACATAAAATCAATGCTCAACAGATATGTCAATGTCAACGGCTACTCGTTCGTTTCGCTTATGCCCGAAATCATTTTTTATATTCGCTTTGCAGAGCTTTGTGATAAGATGAAAAAGAAAAATCTTCCGCTGTGCAAGGCAGAAGTTTTGGCGAAAGAGGACAGAAACTGCTGTCTTAGAGATGTTTACAACTTCAAACTCGGCATAAAATCGGCAAACGGTGAGAATTTGGATATTGTCACAAACGATATTGATTTTAACGATGACAGGCGAATTTACATTCTGACGGGTCCGAACCGTGGCGGTAAAACCACGATTACTCAGGCGGTCGGACTTGCGTTTCTGCTTGCTCAGAACGGAATATATGTTCCTGCAACGCAGATGAAATTCAGCCCATGCGACAGCATTTTTACGCATTTTCCTGCCGATGAAAACGATACCGTTGACCTCGGCAGACTCGGTGAAGAAAGCAAAAGACTTGCCGAAATTTTTTCCTCGGCAAGCCGTTACAGTCTGCTTTTGCTCAACGAAAGCCTTGCAACAACCAATGTTGCCGAGGGCTTGTACATTGCCCGTGATGTTGTCAAATCAATGCGATATCTCGGCACAAGGGCGATTTTTAATACCCATATGCACGATTTGGCTCGCAACCTTGACGAGGTGAACACAACCGTAAAGGGCGACAGCAAGGTTGAAAGTCTGGTGACAGGTGTCGAAAACGGACAGCGTTCGTTCAAGGTTTTCATCGCTCCGCCTCAAGGTGTAAGCTATGCCAAAGACATCGCCGAAAAATACGGTGTAACCTTTGACAAAATCAAAAAACAGATTGATCGGCAGCGTGTCGCTGCACCCGGTTCGGGAAGATAGTATGTAATAATAAAAACATATTATGCCCGAGCGAAAGGTTTAATTAAATGTAAAATTGAAAATTGAAAATTGCGGTCGGGCAGACAGTTTGCAAAATGCAAATCATTGTCGCCCGACTGTTTTTGTATATATGAAAGTTGTTAATATACTGTAGCGGCGGTCAGTGACCGCCATTTGTTTTGGTTGTGAAACCAAAACAATCGGTAGGGGCGCTCATCGGGCACCCGCCTTGATGAAATTTTATGTTTAACAAAAATTTTTTGATGTAATGAAAGTTATGTATAATTTTGTAGCGGCGAACCGTGTTCGCCAATCGGTTTGGTTGAAAAACCAAACCGAACAAATGGACAATTACTTTGTGGCATTTATAAAATTATATTTAACATATATTTTCTTCTGTTACTTGGCGGGCGTCCGATGAACGCCTCTACGGTGTTGCAATTATTTTGTTATATTCAGAAAATTCGTATAAAAGAAAACGGAGTGCATTACGCACTCCGTTTTCTTATGCCCACAAAATAATAAAAAAAGAAGGAAATAGCTGTTTAATAAAGTAACAGCTTAACCTTGCAGGATTTCAAGTCATTTCCTGCAAACTGTTACCCTATGCGAGTATTCTAACACTAATAGTAATAAAAGTCAAGACTGTTATACTATTTTTTGTTATTGATAGTAATAATATCGTTTAATTTTACACATTGAATAAATCATGTGTCTGAAACTTGTGCAGATTATCAAAAGAAACCTGCCTGTCTGAAGAAGAAAATCCACAAAAACATCGTGAAACACGCTAAAACCGAAGTGAACACAACCGCCGCACCTGCAAGTTTGAAGTCGCTGTCCATTTGCTGAGCCATTGTGAATGACGAAACCGCACACGGCGATGCAAAAAGTCCGATAAGCGACACAAAGTCAACTCCTCTGATTCCTATAAGCGCCGCCGTACCCAGACAAAGTGCCGGCACAACAACAAGTCTTGCGATTATGCAGATTATGAGGTTGCGTGAACAGCCTTTTATGCTGTCAAATGTGACAGACGCACCGAGTACAATCAGCGCAAGCGGAGTTGCAACCGCCGCAATATCCGAAACCGTTTTGTCAATTGTTTCCGGAAGGCTTATATTGAACGCAACAGACAAAAGTCCGAGCACAGAGCCGATAATCAGAGGATTTTTGGCAATGCCTTTTAAAATTTTCAGCACATTTATCTTTTGCCCTCTGAAAATTTCAAGCGTGATGACGGCAAGCATATTGTAAATCGGAACAACAACAGCAACAAGCACGGCTGTCATGCCAAGCTTATCCTTGCCGAAAATATTCGCCGCAATCGGAAGTCCCATAAGTACAAAATTACTGCGGTAAATCGCCTGAATCATCGCACCACGGCTGTAATTTGACTTTTCAACAAGGAGTGTAAACCCGATTGACAAAAAGTAAATCGTGAACACGCCAATAACCGCAAAGGCAAGCAGCTTCGGGCTGAAAACGCTTGAAAAATCCGAGCCGTAGATGTTATTGAACATCAGAAACGGAAAAAATACATTGAAAACAATTTTGTTAAGCTGAGGCAGAAAGCTGTCCTGCAAAATTTTTAATTTTCTCACAAGAAAACCGATGAAAAGCATTATGAACATCGGCAGAACCGCATTAAGCGCAACGAAAAAGCTCTCCATAAAATCACCTCTTTTCAGCATACCACATTGCAAAAATTTTTTCAACAAAGCATATACCCGAAAATGTACATTTATTCAAGTTGAAATATGTCGATTTGTGTGTTAAAATATTTTGTGAACGATTTAAAATGAAACAACGAGGTGTGTCCATGAAAAAATGTGAATTCTGCGGAAAACAGATATCGTATTTTGACCAGTATTGTGATGATGAGTGTCATATTAAAGCAAATAAATTTTACGAAAAGGGCGAGCGTTTCGGCAAGCTGTTTGCGGTAATCAATATGATTTGTGTGTTCGGAATTCCAATCGGACTTTTTATGCTCTCGTTTGCAAGAGAGGTCGGTCTTACCGTCGCACTTGCAAGCTGTATAATTCTCGGAATTATGCTCATTATTCTTCCGTTTCCCACGGAAAATATGATTTCAAAATTCAAAATTCGGAAAGCCGTAAAAATCACAAGAATAATCGGCGGTGCGGTAATTTTCCTCGGAGTGCTGATTTTGCTCCTTGCATTGTTGATTAAATTCTGATTTAAATTGAATAAAACGAAAAATTGCGTCAATACTATTTTCAGCAAATACAAAGGAGGACTTTGAATGCTTGATAAAATAGCATTGACGCTTCTTATTATCGGCGGACTCAACTGGGGAAGTGTCGGCATTTTTCAGTTTGATCTTGTTGCGTGGATTTGCGGCGGACAGACAGGAATCATAAGCCGTATTGTTTATATCCTTGTCGGACTTTCCGCAATCTGGTGCATTACACTTTTATTCAGGGACACAAGCGACACCGTGACGGACGGAACGGTTTCGGATTCGTAGCTTTTGCAGTAGGTTTATCCGCCCGCACGGCGAGCCACCGTACCTAATTCGTGAAGACAGTTTGTAATATTAAAAGCATATTATGCCCGAGCGTATTATAGTAATCGTTTGTGCAATACAGTAGGGGCGTTCATTGGACGCCCGCACGGCGGCTCGCCGTAATTGTGGAATAATCAATAAACAAAAAACAGGCTGTCAATTGACAACCTGTTTTGTTATGTAATAAATATTCAAATTTAATCAAATATAAATTAATCGGGCGATATCGTCATCCGAAAATTTTAAATTTATTTCAATTAAAGTGCCTCAACAATGGCTCTTGTATCTCTTGCAATAACCATTTCTTCGTCGGTTGCAATGAGTTCAACTCTGATTGCCGAATCAGGAGTTGAGAGTGTGCCTGTAACACCGCATGTGGCCTGCTTGTTGAATTCCTTATCCAACTTAACGCCAAGGCATTCAAGATAGTCGCAAACCTTTTCACGGAGCATAGGCTGGTTTTCACCGATACCTGCCGTGAATACGATGCCGTCACAACCGCCGAGTGCTACATAATAGCTGCCGATGTATTTTGCAATCTGGTAGTAAAGCATTTCGTGGGCAAGGTGAGCTCTCATATTGCCATCTGCCTCGGCTGCACAAACATCACGGTCGTCAGACGAAACGCCTGAAATGCCCAAAAGCCCCGATTCCTTGTTGAGAATCTTTGACATCTCCTCGGGAGTGAGATGCTCTTTTTCAGCGATAAATGTGATAACAGACGGATCAAGTGAACCTGAACGGGTACCCATCATAAAACCGCCGAGAGGAGTAAGTCCCATTGTAGTGTCGATAACCTTGCCGCCCTTTACGGCTGTGATTGAAGAACCGTTGCCGATGTGGCAGGTAATAAGCTTGAGCTCTTCCTTTTTTCTGCCCATAAGGTCAGCCATTTTTTCGGAAACATAACGGTGAGATGTGCCGTGAAAGCCGTACTTTCTTACACCGAACTTTTCATAATATTTGTAAGGTACTGCATACATAAATGCTTTTTCGGGCATTGTTTGGTGAAAAGCAGTATCAAAAACCGCAACCTGCGGAACTTTCGGACCGAAAACTCTTGTGCAGGCCTCAATGCCCTGAAGGTGTGCAAGGTTGTGAAGAGGTGCAAGAGGAGCAAGCTCTCTGATTTTGTTGATTACCGAGTTATCTACAAGCACCGACTTGTCAAAGTACGCACCGCCCTGCACAACTCTGTGACCTACGGCGGAAACCTCGGACAAATCGCTGATTGCACCGTATTCGGGATCTAAGAGTGCATTTTTAACAGCCTCAAAAGCCTGAGTGTGATTAAGCATCTGTATTTTGCGGTTGATTTTTTTGCCGTCGGGTGTTTTAAAACCAATGAAAGCACCGTTCTGACCGATTCTTTCACAGTTACCCTTTGCGAGAACTGCCTCGTTGTCAGTATCAATAAGCTGGTACTTGAGCGAGGAACTGCCTGCGTTGATTACGAGAATTTTCATTACAATCGTCCCCTTTGGTAGTTGTTTTCAGTTTAAAATATAAGAAATATATTTGCCTGTCGTCATATTTTATACTATAATGTAAATCAGAAAAAGACTTTTCAAAATTGACAGGTCACACATACATATGATACTCCAAATTATGTATGTTTTCAAGTGTTTTTTACAATATGTATGCGAAATAAAGGCTTCGGAGGAATAGTTATGGCAACAGCTGTCATCTGCGAATTCAATCCGTTTCACAACGGTCATAAATATTTGCTCGAAAGTGCAAAAAATGTGCTTAAAGAGCCGGTCATAGCAATTATGAGCGGCAGCTTTACCCAGCGTGGTGAGGTTGCCGTGTGCGACAAATTTGTCCGTGCAAAATCTGCCCTTGAAAACGGTGCGGATTTGGTGCTTGAACTGCCCGTTGTGTTCTCACTTTCGGGGGCTGAGGGCTTTGCAAAGGCAGGTGTTGCGATTGCATCGGCTTTTGACTGCACAAATCACCTTGCTTTCGGCAGTGAAAGCGGTGACTGCAAACTGCTTAAAAAATCCGCAGACGCTGTTTGTGACGAAAGGGTACAGGTCCTTGTGCGTAACGGAATGAAAAACGGCGGATACTACCCCCGTGAACTTGAAAACGCCGTCAAAACGGTTTTCGGTGATGAGATTTCGTCCGTACTTTGCGAACCGAACAATATTCTTGGCGTTGAGTATATAAAGGCATTGAACGGTACCGATATTGAGCCGTTCTCGGTTGCAAGAACAGGTGTTGCACACGACAGCCGAATTGCGGGCGAGGGCTTTGCGTCTGCGTCACACATAAGAGAAATGTTGCGTAACGGTGAAAATGCGAAGAAGTACGCTCCGTACATTCCCGATGAAATCACATTTCCAGAAAATCTTGACAGACCGTTACTGTACCGCCTGCGTACTATGACAAGAGAGGACATTGCAAAACTGCCCGATGTGGGTGAGGGGCTTGAAAACAGAATTGCCGATGCGGCAGTGCATTGCAGTACCTCATCAGAAATTGCCGACCTTGTAAAGACAAAGCGCTACACTCATGCACGCATAAGGAGAATACTCGCCTGTGCATTGCTCGGAATCGAAAAAGCTCATACGCAAATCCCGATTGAGTATGTTCGTGTTTTAGGCTTTACAAACGAGGGTGCGGAATTGCTCAAGGACTGCCGACTGAATATTGTCACCTCTGCAAGCAACGGTATCAGAACAGGCGGCAACACAAAGGCATTGCTTGAAAAGGACATTTTAGCCTACGATATTTCAGCGCTTGCGTATGATATTCCAAAAAGGAGCGGTCTTGATTTTACAACGCCTATTGTGAAAATATGACATTGGTCGATTGATTCGTCAATGATATGCCGAAAACGGCAGTTTCTGAGGATTTTTCTTACATTTTTTACCGCAAAAAACAGCGGATTTTACGGGATTTTTATCTTTTTTGTGAGAAGTGCAACAATAAGTGTGTAATCTTTTTGTAATTATTATTGAACCCGATAAAAGTAGAAAAATGGTCAAAAAAACATTGACAAATATTTAACAAAGATGATAAAATAGAATCAATCGAGAATTAGCTAAATTCTGAAACAACGATTGAAAGGATCCAGAAAAATGAAAAGAATTCTTTGCTTTCTGATGGCGTGCACAATGTGCGCATCAGCGGCGGTCGGACTCTCAGGATGCGGTTGTGACGACAACACATCAAACAGCAGTAAGCCCGGCTACAAGGTTGAGCCGACAGAGCCTGACCTTACAAACGGAGATTTCGGATTTTTCATTATCAATAAGGAAGAACTTATGATTACAAAGTACACAGGTTCTGACACGGTTATTGAAATTCCCGAAAGCTACAAGAACTACAAGGTTACCGTAATCGGTGCAAGTGTGTTCAATGACTCCAAAATTACGGAAGTAACAATTCCGTCAAGCATCAAGCAGATTGAAGATTATGCCTTTTCAAGCTGTCACAGCCTCACAAAGGTAAATCTTTCCGAAGGTCTTGAAATCCTTAACAACAGCGTGTTCTTTAACTGCTCTGAGTTAAGAGAAATCAAGCTTCCGAGTACACTCAAAGAAATCGGACCGAGAGCTTTTTCGGGTGCGGCACTTAACAATGTCGTTCTTCCCGACAGCGGTAAACTTACAAAGATTGATGAATATGCTTTTTATCAGTCGCGTGAGCTTACAGACATTACAATTCCGGCTTGTATTACAAGTATTCCCGACAATGTATTCGCTGAATGCAGTAAGGAAGTTACAATCCACGGAGCAAGCGGTTCATATGCCCAGAACTATGCCAAGAAAAACAACCTTAAATTTAAGGCTGACTTAAACAGTTCTTCAGCAAAGGCAACAAAGGCGACAAAGGCAAGCGGTAAGGCTGCCGAGAAAGCCGAGTAATTTAGGCAAGTTAATTTGATATCATTTTCAGCTTTGCTGAATCTAATATAATTATGCAAGATAAGAGGTAGATTAAATGAGTACAAAAGAGTATCCTATCGTAGATAACGCAGAAAGCTTTGAAGCTGCCCTTGCAAGAGTAAGAGAAGCTCAGAAAATTTTTGCTACCTACACACAGGAGCAGGTTGACAAGATTTTTCTTGCTGCCGCTACTGCTGCTAACCAGATGAGAATTCCGCTCGCTAAGATGGCTGTTGAAGAAACAGGCATGGGCGTTGCAGAAGATAAGGTTATCAAGAACCACTTCGCATCTGAGTATATTTACAATGCTTACAGAAATGTTAAGACTTGCGGCGTTCTTGAGGAAGACAAGGCTTACGGCATTAAGAAGATTGCTGAGCCAATCGGTGTAATCGCTGCCGTTATTCCTACAACAAACCCAACTTCAACCGCTATCTTCAAGACACTCGTTTGTCTTAAGACAAGAAACGGTATCATCATCAGCCCGCATCCCCGTGCTAAGAAGAGCACAATTGAGGCTGCCAAGGTTGTTCTTGAAGCTGCTGTTAAGGCAGGCGCTCCGGAGGGTATCATCAGCTGGATTGATATTCCTTCACTCGAACTCACAAACACACTTATGCAGGAAGCTGACTGCATCCTCGCAACAGGTGGCCCCGGCATGGTTAAGGCTGCTTATTCATCAGGTAAGCCTGCACTCGGTGTTGGTGCCGGTAACACACCTGCTATCATTGATGAAACAGCTGACATTTTACTCGCAGTTAACTCAATTATCCACTCAAAGACATTTGATAACGGTATGATCTGTGCTTCAGAGCAGTCTGTTATCGTTGAAAAGAAGATTTACAGCAAAGTTAAGAAGGAATTCAAGGCTCGTGGCTGCTACTTCCTTAACGAGGAAGAGACAGAGAAGGTTAGAAAAACTATCATCATCAACGGCGCTCTTAACGCTAAGATTGTTGGTCAGAAGCCTGTTACAATCGCAGCTCTTGCAGGTGTAACAATTCCTGAGGAAACAAAGGTTCTTATCGGTGAGGTAGAATCAGTTGACATCAGCGAAGAGTTTGCTCACGAGAAGCTTTCTCCTGTACTCGCTATGTACAAGGCTGAAGATTTTGAAGATGCTATTGCAAAGGCTGAGCAGCTTATTGCTGACGGCGGTTACGGTCACACATCTTCACTTTATGTTGACGCTGTAAACGAAAGAGCAAAGATTGACGAGTTCGCATCAAGAATGAAAACCTGCCGTATCCTTGTTAACACACCTTCTTCACAGGGTGGTATCGGTGACCTTTACAACTTCAAGCTTACTCCTTCACTCACACTCGGCTGTGGTTCATGGGGCGGCAACTCTGTTTCTGAGAATGTTGGTTGCAAGCACCTTATCAATATTAAGACAGTTGCCGAGAGGAGAGAAAATATGCTTTGGTTCAGAGCACCTGAAAAGGTTTATATCAAGAGGGGCTGTATGCCTGTAGCTCTTCAGGAACTCAAGGATGTAATGGGTAAGAAGAGAGCATTTATCGTTACTGACTCATTCCTTTATAAGAATGGCTACACAAAGCCAATCACAGACAAGCTCGATGAAATGGGCATCACATATACAACATTCGCAGATGTTGAGCCTGACCCATCACTTATTTCAGCTCAGAAGGGTGCAGAGGCTATGCGTAAGTTTGAGCCTGACTGCATTATCGCACTCGGCGGCGGTTCAGCAATGGATGCCGGCAAGATTATGTGGGTTCTCTATGAGCATCCGGAAGTTGACTTCCAGGATATGGCTATGCGTTTCTGCGATATCCGTAAGAGAGTTTACACATTCCCGAAGATGGGTGAGAAGGCATACTTCATTGCTATCCCAACATCATCAGGTACAGGTTCTGAGGTTACTCCTTTCGCAGTTATCACAGACCAGAATACAGGCGTTAAGTATCCGCTTGCTGACTATCAGCTTATGCCTAAAATGGCAATCGTTGATGCTAACAACATGATGAGCGGTCCTAAGGGACTTACAGCTGCATCAGGTATCGACGCTGTTTCTCACGCACTTGAGGCTTATGCTTCAATGATGGCTACAGATTTCACAGACGGTCTTGCACTCCGTTCACTCAAGCTTATCTTCGAGTATCTCCCTGCTTGCTATGACAACGGTATGAACGAGCCTGTTGCTCGTGAGAAGGTTGCTCACGCTGCTACAATGGCAGGTATGGCATTCGCTAACGCATTCCTCGGTGTTTGTCACTCAATGGCTCATAAGCTCGGTGCTTTCCATCATGTACCGCACGGTATTGCTAACGCACTTATGCTTGAGCAGGTAATCAGATTCAACTCAGCAGAAGTTCCTGCTAAGATGGGTACATTCCCACAGTATGATCACCCGCACACACTCGCTCGTTATGCTGAAGTAGCTCGTTACCTCGGCCTCGGCGGCAAGAACGATACAGAGAGCGTTGAAAACCTCATCAAGGCTGTTAACGACCTCAAGGCAAGAGTCGGCATCAAGAGCTCTATCAAGGATTATGTTCCGGACGAAGAGGACTTCCTCAACCGTCTTGACGCTATGACAGAGCAGGCATTTGATGACCAGTGCACAGGTGCAAACCCAAGATATCCGCTCTTCAAGGAAATCAAGCAGATGTACCTCAATGCTTACTATGGCAACAACAGCGAGACTGTTTAATCTATCTCGTAATGCATAATTATAAAACACCCTGCCCCCGTGGCAGGGTGTTTTGTTGTATATGGATAATACCGCAATTTTCCATTTTCCATTTTCAATTTTACATTTAATTAAACCTTCCTCTCGGGCGTAATGTGCTTTTAATATTACAAACTATTATGCACAATGCACAAAAGAATGTTAAAAATTTCACAAATATTTAGTTAAAAGTTTAACAAATTTTTATGCACTTCGCATAAAATATCTTGCTCTTTTTGTTTGAAAGGTAAAAAATATTTTATTTGTATTTGCTAAATGCACAAAGAAAATTAAAATTATTTTGTTATTTTTACACTGTACTAACCCCTGAAATTGTTGTATAATATAACCGAAGCAATGAAAGATTGCTTGATGAATTTTTAATATTTTAAAGCGAAAGGGGCTTTATTATGAAATTAGATACAGTTCTTGCAAAAAGAGAGAACAAGGTAGTTTATAAAGACGGTGCGCTTGCAGCCAAGGTTTTTGACGAGTGTTATCCGAAATCAGATATTCTTAACGAGGCTCTTAATCAGGCGAGAGTTGAGGAAACAGGACTCAATATTCCGAAAATTGAAGAGGTTACAAAGATTGACGGAAAATGGGCAATCATCTCCACCTTCATCGAGGGCAAAACTCTTGCGGAGCTTATGGCAGAGCATCCCGAAAAAGAGGACGAATACCTCAATCTCTTTGTTGACATTCAGGTTAAAATCCTCAGCAAAAAAGCACCGTTGCTTAACAAACTCAAGGATAAGATGAAACGCAAAATCAGCGAAACCGACCTTGATGCAACAACAAGATATGAGCTTGAAACCCGTCTTAACGGTATGCCGAACCACACAAAGGTTTGTCACGGCGATTTCAACCCGAGTAATATTATCATTGATGAGTCGGGTACACCGTATGTTATTGACTGGTCACACGCAACACAGGGTAACGGTTCAGCCGATGCCGCAAGAACTTACCTCTTGTTCCGTTTGAATCACCAGGAAGAGCTTGCAGAAAAGTATATGAAGCTTTACTGCACAAAGACCGACACAGCCCGTCAATATGTTGACCGCTGGCTTCCGATTGTAGCCGCATCACAGTCTGTTAAGGGCAAACCCGAAGAGAGGGAGTTCCTTCTCAAATGGGCAAGTGTTTGCGAATACCAGTAATGCCGTATAAATGTATTTTTAATTCATATTTTACTCAGCAAAATTTCATTTTGAAATTTTCTCTCCTCTGTTTTTTTCATAATTGTATTACGGAAACCGAATAAAAGCAGCTCCCGCTCCAAATGCTTGGTGCGGGAGTTGCTTTTTTGATGCGAAATTTATGTTGACGGTACGTTGTAAATATTACAAAAGGTTACAAATTTTGTAATAATTCGCTTTAATTTGGTGCTTGAAATGAAGATTTTGTGAGTGAAACTGCATCAAATTTTCTGAATTAGCAAAAAATACGGGCTTTGGGGTTGATTTTTTAAAAGGGTGATGTTATAATGGTTACAATGTTGTTATCAAGGTGTAACCTGATTTGTAATTTACTGTCAGATTTGGTAACAATTTTTCGGTCAAATCTTCCGTACAGATTAAAACGGACTGTACTTTGAGTCGGTCATTATTTTTCTGTAAGAGCTTTGACTCTCTGATAAAAATGGAGGTAATTAACGATGCAGAGAATAAAAAAGATTACTGCAATCATTCTGAGTGTTCTCACACTTTCAAGTGTATGCGTATTCGGTTCTTCATTTTCTGCCGGTGCAAAAGGCACGGGTGCAGGTCTTGCAGAATGGGCACTCAATGCCTATAACAGCGGATGGTCATATGTTTACGGCGGTTCAACCCCCGGAGCAGTTGACTGTTCAGGTCTTATCTATTCATATGCCGGCGGCGAAAGATGCGGTAATCCACAGCTTGAAACGGCTACCGAAACAGGTTCGGTAAGTGCAGGCATTCCTAATGTTCACGGTCTTGGACTTTGGCGTCCCGGTCATGTCGGTGTCTATGTCGGCAACGGTATGGAGGTTGACGCAAGAGGCGATGAATACGGTGTTTGCTATGAGGCAATCGGCGGTTATAACAATTGGACATACTGGTTCAAGCTTGCCGCAGTTTCATATGTAACAAACGGTTGGGAAAGCTTTAACGGCAACTACTACTACTACGAAAACGGCGAGTACATTGTAAATACTTCAAGAACAATTGACGGTACTACATATTACTTTGATTCACAGGGCAGATCGAGCAAGACTCCTTCAAACACTTCTTCAAGCAGTTCATCGGGTTCAAGCTCATCAGGCTCATCAGGTTCTTCAAGTTCATCAAGCAGCTCATCATCTTCAAGCAACACACCGAGTGTTTACAAGAACGGTTCATCGGGTGCTGAGGTAAAGAAGATTCAGCAAAGACTTGCTGACCTCGGCTATTACAACGGTGCAGTTGACGGTTACTTCGGTGACGCAACAGAAGATGCTTATAAGGCATTCCAGAAAGCCGCAGGTCTTACAGTTGACGGTATTGCAGGCGATTCGAGAAATACACTTTATTCGGAGAATGCTCCCGAAGCTCCAAAAGCCGATACAACACCAAAGACTGAGGACAAGCCCGAAGAAGAAACAACTGCTCCCACAGAGGCAACAACAGAGCCTGTAACAGAGGCAGTTCAGTATCAGAACGGTGACGAAAACGATAAAGTAACTGCAATTCAGCAGCAGCTTATAAAACTCGGCTACTTTGCAATGGATGCAACAGGCTACTACGGTGAATATACAGCACAGGCTGTTGCAAATTTCCAGAATCAGAATTCACTCGATTCAACAGGTATTGTTGATGAGAAAACATACAACGCACTGTTCAGCGACAACGCAGTTGCAAACCCAAAAACAGAGGTTGTAAGCGGTGAGGTTTCTCCGGCGGTTTCAGCCGCTCCGATTGAGATGCCTTCTTCAACAGGTGCGTCGCAGTTCATTCTTTCAAATGAAAAGAATCAGAACTACTCGGACACAGCATCAAGCGTTGCCGTTCAGTCCGTAAAATCTGCCGACAAGGCTCTTGCAAAGTCAAATGCCGCAAGCACACCGACTCTTGTTGCCGCAGTTCAGAGATCCGCAAATGTAGGTCTTTGGTTTGTGCTTGTTGCAGTTATCCTCGGTGCAATCGCTTTTGTATTCTTCCTTCGTGACAGAAAGCTTTCAAGATATTCAAGATATGTCGCAAGAAAGAAAAAAAGAGCCACCAAAGCCGAACTTGACGCAAGATGGTAATTGATATATAATCCGATTATTAAACAGTCGATTGCAAAGCAGTCGGCTGTTTTTTGCTTAATTGAAAATGGAAAATTGAAAATGGAAAATTGTGGTCGGCGGTGTGCCACCGCAATCTATTCGAGAAGATACTTGGATAAAGGAATTGCATCAGATGCCCGAATACTGCATTGATGCAATTTTTGCTTTATATTGCTTTATATGAAAGTAAGTGTATACTTGTAGGGGTAGCTTTGCGACCGCCGCCAGTGGCGGATAAAGGGAGCAAAGCGCTGTCCGAAATAACGAGCAAAAGTCAGTACATTTATGTACAATGCATTGCGACTATA
>OGKE01000871.1_pt1 | contig 24244 bp, 20 predicted proteins | sample 1572341 | NCBI WGS metagenome assembly OGKE01 (sample SAMEA2582091, study PRJEB24529) | metagenome | biome: Human gut stool | place: China | collected 2011
CAAACGCCGCGTGCCCGGTAACAAACGTGCGGTTTTTGGATCCGGCGGCCGCCTTGCGGAAGGCGTCGGACGCGGCTTTGATGCCTGAAGCGAAAGCCGCAAGATTCTTCTTATAAACCGCCGCTCCCGCGGGATCCGCGGCTTCAAGCGCCTTCGCGATGTTTTCCGCTTCAAGGATTGCGCCTGAAGGCGAAATCCAGAGGTGGGGATCGATCGCGGCCCCGATCTTCATCGGCGTCACGCCCTGAGACGCCACGACGATCTTCGCGCGGCCGTTGCCGGACGCTTTCAGCGCCTTTTCAGTCCAGGGTTCAAGCCCGAGCCCGTTCTTGATCACGAGATCCGCGCCCGCGAGTCCCCGCATATCACCCGGACGGGGCGAATACTCATGCGGCTCCACGCCCGGAGGGATCAGGGTCGAGACTGTGACCCGGTTCCCGCCCACCGCCTTCGCGATCTCCGCCATCGCGTCAAAAGTGGCCGCAACTTTGACTTTCTTCTCCGCGGCAATCGCTGCGCCCGGAACCGCCATCTGGAAGACGGGAATCAGGGCCATCGCCGCAAGAAGCGATCTTCTCTGCATCACTCTCACTCCTTAATTTGGAAAGCATTTTCAATTTAGAATATCCGCTATCATACATGCTTACCAAAATAAATAGCAAATCCGTTTGTCGAACGGAATGAATATGGTTGAGATTTCCAATTTAAGTTTTTCTTACTCCGGGCACGCGCCGTTTCTCTTCCAGTCGGTCACAGAGACCCTCACTGACGGCTCCTGGACCTCCATTACCGGAGAGAGCGGAAGCGGCAAGTCGACTCTGATCCGTCTGATGCTCGGTCTGCTGAAGCCGTCCGCCGGGTCGATCCGCGTTCCTCGGGGCACCCGGATCGGTTTTGTCCCCCAGGCGTCTGACTACGCGTATTCCGACTTCCCGATCACGCTGCTTGAGGCACTCACCATTTATGAGCGGCTCCGGACCCGGACCGAGAAAGGCATTCTCGCGTCTCTCAGGATCGGAAAAACGAATCTTCGGGACTCCGCTCTTCTCGCGCTCGAATCAGTTGACCTCGGCCATCGGGCGGAGGCGCTTGTCAGTACGCTTTCAGGGGGCGAAATGAAACGCTTCTATCTCTCACGCGCCCTCATTTCATCCCCCGCTCTTCTGATCCTCGATGAGCCCTCTTCCGGACTCGATCCAAAACGGGCCGAGGAAATCTATGAACTGATCCGTCACGTTCATGAGAAACATCACCTCACCGTCATCGCGGTGGAACATAATCTCGGTGCCGCGCGGCGCTACTCAGACCGGATTCTCGAACTGAAAGACGGCCGTCTTACGGAATCGGAGGCGCTTCATGCCTGATTTTTCGGTTTTCAGCGATATCTTCAGTTTCAGCTTCATGCGGTACGCGTTTTTCGCGTCCATCTGCATCGGCATTCTCTGCCCCACGATCGGGATTTTTATTGTGCTGCGGCGGTTTTCGCTTCTCGGCGACACACTCGCCCACGCGTCGCTTGCCGGCGCAGCGACGGGGATTCTCTGCAGCGGGAACCCGATTCTCTACGCGATCGGGTACTCCGTCGCGGCGGGTGCCGGGATCGACCTTCTGCAGAGCCGCTTCCCGAGACGGTCCGACCTCACGCTCGCGATCGTTCTCGCGCTTTCTGCCGGCATCGCCGTGACCCTCATGAGTTCGGGGCTCCTTCACGCGAACGCCGAATCCTTCCTTTTCGGAAGCATCCTGACGGTTGACAGGAGCGACGCGATCGCGATCCTTGTGCTCACGGCGGCCGCCGTGCTCCTCACGTTCCTGCTTCGCTACGACATGATTTATGTCGCTTTTGATGAAGTGGCGGCAAAGTTTGCCGGTGTCCGGATCCGGGCGGTGTCCTTCCTCTTCTCCGTGATCGCCGCGGCCTCAGTCGCTGCCTCAATCAAAATCCTCGGCGCTCTTGTGATCAGCTCGATGGTCGCGATCCCGGTCGCCTCGGCGCTTCAGTTCCGTAAAGGAATCCGCGCGACGGCCGTCATTTCCATCGCGGTTTCTGTGGTTTCAGCGATCGGCGGGCTCTTCGCCTCCTATGCGCTCAATGTCGCGCCAGGGGGCGCCACAGCCCTGATTTCGGTTTTCATCCTCTTATCGGTTATTCTTATTCTCAGAATTCGGGCGAAGATCACCGGACAGTCATGACTGAAGAAAACGAAACGAAACAGAACCCCCGCGGAAGCGGTTACTCAACACGTCAGAAAGCCTCCCTTATCCGCTTTCTCGAGTCGCATCCTGAGGAGTTTCTGACGGCGAAGGAAATTCACGAGGGGCTCGTCGCGAGCGGTGAAAAGATCGGCTACACGACGGTCTACCGGCTCGTCAACGCACTTTCAGAGGAAGGGAAGCTGAAGAAATTTCTGACCAAGAAAGGCGGCCCGATTGTGTTCGAATTCGCGCCGGGTCACGATGAGGCGGAGTTTCACGTGCAGTGCAAAGTCTGCCGGAAGCTCTTTCACCTTCATTGCGGAGAGATTGAGCGTACCGCTGAGGAACTGAAGCATCACCTGGATGCAGAACACGGAATCCTGATTGACTTTCAGAATTCCGTGTTTCAAGGGATCTGCCCCGCCTGCAGACGAAAGGCGGAACAAAACCATCAGGACTGATCCGCAGGTCCTCAGAGGACCCGCGGAACACGGCGTCTATCAGTAGTTCTCGGCGCGGACTTCGAAGAAGCTCTGCGGATGGAAGCAGACCGGGCAGACTTCCGGAGCCTTCGTGCCGATCACGATGTGACCGCAGTTGCGGCATTCCCAGACCGTGATGCCGGCCTTCTCGAACACCTTCTTCTCTTCCACGTTCTTCAGCAGCTTGCGATAGCGCTCTTCGTGGGTCTTTTCAATAGCAGCCACGCCGCGGAACTGAGCGGCGAGTTCCGGGAAGCCTTTTTTTTCAAGCAGAAGCCGGCATACGAGATACATATCCGTCCACTCATAATTTTCACCGGCAGCGGCAGCGGCGAGGTTTTCCTCGGTCGTGCCGATCTGGCCGAGCTGACGGAACCAAAGCTTCGCGTGTTCACGCTCGTTATCAGCGGTCTTCTGGAAAAGAGCGGCGATCTGCTCGTAACCCGCCTTCTTCGCGACACTTGCGAAGAACGTGTACTTGTTGCGGGCCTGGGACTCACCGGCAAAGGCTTCCCACAGATTCTTTTCGGTCTTCGTACCGGCATAACGATTAGCAGCCATTACTTTCTCCTAGATATTAGAAATGATCCGGTCTGCCACCCGGGGTGATTGGGGGTCCCGGGGACAAATGTGTGGCATACCAGATATGAACATTTTATTCGCTTTTCATAAAAAGTGTGAGTCTTTTTTTATTTTTTTGTATTACCTTAATTTCAATATTGTCAATCACTGAAAGTATCCCGGCAGTGCTTTTCAATGAGAATGAAAATTTCTCAATCAAACCAGTTTCATAACATCACCTGGCGCTTTCCATCCTTCTTAACTCTTTAATTTATATTCCTAATATAGGTAAACCGACCTTACGCCAGCCTTAAGCTGAAGGTATTGAGAACTGTTCTTATTCAGACAGCCCGAGACCGCTAGTGAGGATTTTTGTACTGAAGGATTTATGTCCCTGAGAGCCGGCTGTATTTTCAATTAAATATTTATTGAAACACAAAATTATAGTTAGACGACTAATGGATTTCATCCAAAAGCAGGTCCCGATTAGGAATTTTTCTGTCGTTTTTCAGTATCAGACCGGATACTGATGAACTCAAAAATCACAGAGGAAACCGACTGAGACGGGTATCTTTCCTGAATGGAAAGCTCGGCTGGAAGGCGGGAACGCAGGAACCGGGGGGAACAACCCCGCATACATAAGAAAAGAGCCCGAAATGCCTCTTAGAAGCACTCCGGGCTCTGAAACCTGGTGCGGAGAGCCGGACTTGAACCGGCACGCCCTCAACGGGCGTCAGGACCTAAACCTGGTGCGTCTACCAATTTCGCCATCCCCGCGCACGAAGGCTCTATTTTACAGAAAAACTCTGAAAAGTGCCTTCAAAAAAGCTGTGCAGATTTAAAAAATCAGAGTCGCAGCCAGGGTGGCGTTACTTGGCTGCGGGCTTCTCGGAACCGCAGCCGCAGGTGCAGCCGCCTTCCTCATGCTCGTGATGGTGACCACCGCAGCCGCATTCACCCTCTTCATGCTCGTGGTGATGGCCGCCGCAGCAGCACTCGCCTTCTTCATGATCGTGGTGATGACCGCCGCAGCCGCATTCGCCCTCTTCATGCTCATGGTGATGGCCGCCGCAGCCGCACCCGCACTCTTCCTCTTCGTGATCGTGGTGGTGACCGCCGCAGCCGCAGCTACACTCTTCCTCTTCGTGCTCATGGTGGTGACCGCCGCAGCCGCATCCACACTCCTCTTCCTCGTGGTGATGGTGATGACCGCCACAGCCGCAGCCGCATTCATCGTCGTCATCGTGATGGTGGTGATGGCCGCCGCAGCCACACCCGCAGCCGCAGGAATCCATAACGATCGGGGTGAAGGGTTCAGTGACTTCGGTATAGGTGAGGCCGATCTGCTTCAGCGCAAGCCCCAGGTCTTCGTCCGCCGCGACACCGAAACCATCCTCAGTCTGAGACACGCGGTAGCCGCGCATCAGAAGAGCGGAACCCGCCTGCTGCATCAGATTCATATCGCCCGTGACATGGAACACGACTTCAGGCGCCGCGCTCACCGCGTAGAGCTGCCCATGATCATCCATCAGGATGTCATCGATCTCAAGCGGACGCAGTTCATCAACCGGAACCGTCACTTCGTACGCTTCGCCGCCCGCCTCAAAGGTGGAGGGAAGCTCAGCGCGGAAGGCGCTAATCAGGGGGATTTGCTTCATTCTCGCGAGGAGAACAGGAGCGGGCTTCGATCCCGCCGGAAGGATTTTGGTGAGCGTGGTCATTGTGTAATTTCCAGGCAATATGGGTTATTTGATGCGGGAAAGTATACCGATTCAGTCCGGGGCCGGTGAGGCGTTCTTTACTCCATCCCCTGCACCGCAGCGACCGCTTCCGAGAGCTTATCCACCGGGATCACCTCAAGCCCCTCAATCGGTTCTTTCGGCTTATTGGCGCGCGGGATGATGGCGCGTGAGAACCCGAGCTTCGCGGCCTCGCGGAGCCGCTCCTGGCCGCGCGGCGCGGGACGCACCTCGCCCGCGAGACCGATTTCACCGAACACCACGAGCCCCTTCGGGAGCGCCCGGTTACGGATCGAGGAAATGATGGCGAGCAGCACCGCGAGGTCAGTCGCCGGTTCCGAGATCTTCATGCCGCCCACGGCGTTCACAAAGACATCCTGATCAAAGCAGCTCACCCCGGCGTGACGGTGGAGGACCGCGAGGAGCATTGAAAGACGCTGCAGATCAAGGCCGACCGAAAGCCGCTTCGGGGTCGGCGAGTGTGAGTCATCCACCAGAGCCTGAATTTCGACGAGAAGCGGCCGTGTCCCCTCCTGCGTCACAAGAATCACGGAACCCGGGACACTCTCCCGGTATTCGGAAAGGAAAATCGCGGACGGGTTCGAGACACCGCGGAGGCCGTGGTCCGTCATACCGAAGACCCCAAGTTCATTCACGGCGCCGAAACGGTTTTTGAACGCGCGGATGAGGCGGAAGTTGGAGTGCGTATCGCCTTCAAAGTAAAGCACGGTGTCGACGATATGCTCGAGCACCCGGGGACCGGCAAGCGACCCTTCTTTCGTGACATGGCCGACAAAAACAAGCGTCGTGCCCGAGGTCTTCGCGAGACGCGTAAGCCGGGCCGCGCATTCGCGCACCTGGGAGACCGAGCCCGGCGCGGAATTGAGTTCAGAGGAGAAAATCGTCTGGATCGAGTCGATCACGACGAAGTCCGGTTTCTCCGCCACGATCACCTGTTCGATCGTCTCAAGCTGAATTTCACTCATCAGCCGGATCCCGTCAGGACGGAGCTCAAGACGCTTCGCGCGCATCGCGACCTGTCCCGCGCTTTCTTCACCGGATACATAGAGTGTTTTCATGCCGCGCCCGACGAGCCGCGCCGTGACCTGAAGGAGAAGCGTGGATTTCCCGATACCCGGATCACCGCCGATCAGAGATACGCCTCCGGGCACAAGTCCTCCGCCCATCACGCGGTCAAATTCGCGGAGCCCGGTCAGAATCCGCGGAAGGTCCTCTGCCTGAACGCTGGAGAGATCCTTCACTTCAGTCGACTCAATAATCGCCTGGCTGCGGTGGCGGTCAGAGCCATAGCGGGCGCTGACACCCTCCTCCACCTTATATTCGGAGAGTGTGTTCCAGGCGTGGCAGTTCGGGCATTGTCCCATCCATTTTGGGAAACTCTCCCCGCATTGGCTGCAAACATAAACCGTTTTTGACTTTGCCATTTCTGCCGCTCCGTAGACTGATCAGGGCCGGGATCCCTCGGATCCACAGCCCTGCGGTTGAAGCTTTTAGTTTACAGAAAGGAGGACACCTGAATCAGAGAGTCCCTTCTGTCTCCCGGACAGGAACGCGCGGCAGCACGCTGCAGATCAGCTCATACCCAATCGTGCCGACCGAACCCGCGATCTCGTTCACCGGAATATGCTGTCCCCAGAGTTCCACCCAGCTTCCGACATCCGCGTCCGGGAAATCGGTGATATCGATCGAAATCATGTCCATGCAGACACGCCCCGCCATCGGGACCTTTTTCCCTTCAACCCAGACCGGGGTGCCGTTCGGAGCGGATCTCGGGTAGCCATCCGCGTAGCCGCAGGCGACGATGCCGATCCGGCTCGGACGCGGCGCGATCCACTTGGAGCCGTAACCGACCGCCTCACCCTTCTCAATATGCTGGACCGCGATAATCTTCGCGCGGAGCGTCTGCGCCGGAATAATGTCGAGTGTTTTCTCGGACACCGTCGAATCCGGGCTCACGCCGTAAAGCGCGATGCCTGCGCGGACCGCGTTCCCTTTCACCTCAGGGTGGAAGAGCATGCCGGTCGTCGCAGCGAGACACGCCCCTTCGGGGTCGTTCGCGAGATCACCGAGCCGGTCCAGCTGCCGGCCGACTGTCGCCGGGCCGTTCTCTTTATAAGAAGGGTCACCGTTTGCGAAGTGCGTGAGAACGCCGTAGCTCGTCACCCCGGGAATCGCGTGAAGCCGGGCTCTGACCGCTTCCACTTCGGATGGCCGGAAGCCGAGACGGCTCATGCCGGTGTTCACGCCGATATAGCAGCCGAGGCGCAGCCCCTTGTGATGCTCCAGAATGGAAAGGAGCCGCTCCGAATGAACGATCACGTCAGCTCCTGCTTCCTGAATAGGCTCGAGGTCCTCTTCATCAAAGAACCCTTCAATCATCAGGATCCGTTTCTTCCAGCCGAGACGCCGCAGCTTCAGCGCGTCACCGATATCGAGGATCGCGAGACCGTCCGCCTCAGCGAACCCTTTCACAATATGCTCCAGTCCGTGACCGTAGCCGTTTGCCTTCACCACAGCCCAGAGGAACCGGCCGCGCGCCGCCTCCCGCATTTTCTGGCAGTTGTGGCGCAGTGCGTCCATATGAATGACAAGCTCTATGGGACGAGACATTTTCTAAACTTTCCTGATTTATTCTGATTCTGTAGATGAATGATCCCTGGCGGTCGTTCCCGCTTTTTTCCGCATAGCGGCGGAGCGCCGGAAGGAAACTGTCCGGAAACTTTACCACTATGGCCCGGCACCCGAGTTAACCCCCGGGATCGTTTAACCTGAGGCCTCCGTGCGATAAAGTGTAAGTTTCCGTTTTTCTTTTAGATTTCGGGACGGAAAACCGGTAGACTCCGGCACGGCTTTCTGGGACCGCGTCACAAATCCCGCCTTTCCGCTATATTTACCTAGGCGGTTCTGCTGCGTCATCTCTGAACTGCCCACTTTTCAAGGAATATAAGGGAGACAAATGAATCGCGGGTTTTACACGATCATGGCGGCGCAGTTTTTTTCAAGCCTCGCCGATAACGCTCTCCTCATCGCTGCCATCGCGCTGCTCTCCGAGCTCGCCGCCCCTGCCTGGATGACTCCGCTCCTGCGACTCTGCTTCACGCTGAGCTACATCATCTTTGCGGCGTATGTAGGAATTTTTGCGGACAGCATGCCGAAAGGCCGCGTCATGTTCCTCACGAACACGCTGAAAGCGGTGGGCTGTCTCTTTATGCTTTTCGGGGGCCACCCGCTTCTCGCCTACGCGATCGTCGGTCTTGGCGCCGCGGCTTACTCCCCCGCCAAATACGGCATCCTCACGGAACTCCTCCCCCCGGATAAACTCGTTGTGGCTAACGGCTGGATCGAAGGCCTCACGGTGATTTCGATCATTCTCGGCGTAGTGCTCGGCGGTGCCCTGATTCTTCCGGCTGTCGCGGATCCGGTGCTCGCCGCGGGCGTCCTCCAGACAATCGGCATTCATACAAGAGCCGGCGCCGCGATCTCGATCGTTTTCTTTATTTACCTCATTGCCGCGGCCTGCAATCTCTTTATTCCGGACACCGGCGTGCGGTACCCGAAAGCGGATTTCGAACCGATCAAAACGGTCTGCAATTTCCTCGGCTCCTGCAAAGCGCTTTGGACCGATAAGCTTGGACAGACGTCGCTTGCCGTCACCTCGATGTTCTGGGGCGCGGGCGCTGTGCTGCAGTTCCTAGTGCTCTCCTGGGCTGACACGAATTTCGGCCTCAATCTCTCACAGGCCTCCATTCTTCAGGCCGTGGTCTCTGTCGGCATCGCAATCGGCGCGGTCGGCGCCGCGACCTTTGTGCCGCTTAAGAAGTGCCTCAAGGTACTCCCGATGGGCGTTCTGATGGGGGTCGTCGTGGTCTTTGCCGCGCACTTCAACCGCGCGATGGCGCCTTCCGTCATCACGCTTCCGGGCGGTTTTGAAATCTCCTGGGCGATCAGCATCGCGGGCTGCATCATGGTGCTTGTCGGCGCGCTTGCCGGCTTCTTCGTAGTGCCGATGAACGCCCTCCTTCAGAACCGCGGCTTTGTTCTGATGAGCGCGGGCCGCTCGATCGCCGTCCAGAACTTCAACGAAAATTCGTCGATGCTGATCATGCTTGGCATCTACTCGCTCATGATCAAGGGAGGCCTCACCTCCACCCGCATCATGGAGATCTTCGGCGCCTTTGTCGCGATCGGGATGATCATTGTGATCCTCACGCACCGCCGCAACGCGATCGGTCAGGATCTCTCCAGCATGATCGGAGAAGAAAGCCCGCATCTGCAGAACGGGAAAGAGAAGTAGAGCGGCGGATCGCTCCCCAAAAGCAAAGCCCGGTTGAAAAACCGGGCTTTTTTGATGGGCTCTGCGATGTGTGTCAGGCCGCTTCCGCTTCTTTCAGCGTCCGCTTCACAAAGAGCAGATCGTGCCAGCACTTTTCCTTATCCGCGAGGTTCCGGAGGAGGTACGAGGGGTGATACGTCACGATCACCGGAACCTTCTTCCCAGCGACCTCGATTTCGAAAAGCTTTCCGCGGAGACGGCTGATCGCCTGATCAGTGCCGAGAACCGCTGACGCCGCGGGGCGGCCCATCAGCACGAGAACCTTGGGGGCGAGGAGCTGAAGCTGCCGGTCAAGGAAATGGCGGCAGACCGCGACTTCCTCGGGCTTCGGATCGCGGTTATGCGGCGGACGGCATTTAAGCACGTTGATGATCGCGATGTCCTTCCCGCGCTGCAGCCCGACAGACTCCAGCGCCTTCGTGAGAAGCTGACCGCTCTTCCCGACAAAAGGCTTCCCCTGGAGATCTTCTTCCGCCCCCGGCGCTTCGCCGACCATCACGATCGGGCAGCCCGGAGCGCCGTCCGCGAACACGGTGCGGGTCCGCGTTTCACTGAGACCGCAGCCGTGGCAGTCAGGGAGAAGCGCCTTCAGCTGATCCCAGGTACCGTCTGTCACCTGGCTGAAGAACTTCACTGAATCCCAGCCGCTCGCAGCGTGATCAGGGAGAACCGCTGCCGGCATGGAAGACGACACGGTGGGAGACACCGCCTGCGCCGCACGGCGCGGCGCCTGAGTTATCGGGCTCGCGTGAACCGGCTGCGACGGAGCTGTCACCGAAGCCCGGGATACACGGGACACACGGGGTGCGGGTGCCACCGGGCGCGGCTGAGGCGTCGCTTCCGCAGCCGGAGCCGCGGGAGCCTCAATCGCCTTCGGCACGCCTCGGACCGGCACTGACGGATCCTCTTCTGCCCGGAGAATCCACTCAGGGCCAAGCCCCATCGCCTTCCAGATCGCGGATTGCCGTGCGTCAAGCATGGGTGAGCATTGCCTCCATAAAGAGCGCGTCTTCGCGTGTTCCGTCGCGGTTCGCGTAGTAATCCGAAATCACCCCGGCCTGGACAAACCCCGCCTTTTTATAAATATGGATCGCGTGATCGTTTGAAGACCGCACCTGAAGCACCACGCGGAAAGCGCCTTCACGGTTCGCCTCACTCATGAGATCAACGAGAAGCGCGGTCCCGATTCCCTTCCCCTGAAATTCCGGGGCAACCGCGAGCGTGAAGATCTCGGCCTCACCCCGCAGCTGATGAAGGACGGCGTAACCAGCCACAGTCCCGGCGTCCTCCGCGACTCTCGCGTAGCACCCGGAGCGGAGGCACGCGGCGTAGGAACCCATATCCCAGGGCTCCGTAAAAACACGCTGTTCAATCGTTTCAATCGCGGGAAGATCCGCGGGCGTCATATTCCGAATCGCGGCTGCCATCGTCAGAGCCTCTTTCCCGCGGCGCGCTCTTCAATCGTGAGCGCCACATGGTTACGGACGTAAAGCGGAGCGGCGAGTTCCGGAATCACGGCGAGCCCCAATTTAAAGAGAATCGCGCCGAGCGCCGCGAGATCAAGCGCCGTGACTGTCGCATCCAGCGTCACCCGGTCACCCAGCACCGCGAACGACTCCGGGAACGCGCGGACACCGCTTCCCGAGGCGAGCGCCACGCCGAAACTCTCGGCAAGCCCCGCGAGCTCATCCGGATTCACGAGTTCAGCCGGTACGAGTTCAGAGAGCCTCGCACCCTCTTCCGCCTTCTCGTACACCGCGCAGTACGCCTGATGCATCCGGGCGTCGAAAGCCGCGAGGATTCTCGTCCCGGCGGGTTTCCCGCTGAGTTCCTTCATCGCGAGTGCTTCAAGGTTACTCGCCGCGACAATCGGCTTCTCTTTTGCCCAGGCGAGCCCCTGCGCCACGCCGCACGCGACCCGAAGCCCGGTAAAGGCTCCCGGACCCGCTCCGAACACCACGGCGTCACAGTCTGAAAGCGAGACACCCGCTTCCCGCAGCACGGCGTCCACCTCTCCGATCAGGGACTCCGAATGCCCCGCTCCGGACTCATCAATTTTCTGGACCGAAAGACCTTCACCCGTCACCGCGGCGGAACTCACCGGCGTTGCGGTATCAAGCGCGAGGAGCGTTGGGATTTTTGCCGACATTCTCTGTTCTCTTACTGAATTCCAAATACGAAAAAAGCGGGACCGCGGCTATGAATCGCGAATCCCGCCTGTCAAGAGCGCATTTTAGCGCCTCGCCGGATCGGCTTCCGGGTTTTTCCGGCGGCTTCACTCCCGAAGCCCGCCAGAGGCACGGCCTCTTCTCAGCGGCCTCCGTCCAGCCGGGCGTTCTCACGCGCAGACCGGACATGCATAAATTCCTGATGCACCTGAATGATCTGATTTCTCATATGCATTCTTTCCATCGGCGACATCACCGGACGGGGATCCCCCGGCTCCATGGCACCGAGCCCCTTCGGGTCGATGCTGCACTCAAAGTGGCGCCGGAACTCTTCCCGGCTGATCGGGCGAAGCTTCTCGCGAAGCGCCCGTTTTTCCGCGTCATCCATCAGCATCCAGATGTGGCGGCGGTTTTCCTGCGTCATGACAGGCCAGAGATCGGCGCGCTCCTGAACGGAGAGACTCTGCCACTCAGCGGGAGTGCAGGTGCGATTGCACATAGGACCATCCTGCGCGAACGCGGGGGAAGCCGCAGCGCAGCAGGTCGTCAGCAAAGCCAGCAGCAAAAATTTTCTCATAGCAGTCCGAATAAGGAAATAAGTGAGGAGGAGCTTCCGCAAGGAAGGCCCCGCTCCAGAAACCGGCCGCGGAGGCTCCTCCTTTCTTCAACACCTATATCCTATTTCGATTTTTCTTAAAAAGTGCTACAAAAAGGGAGTGAAATTCTTTCAGGGCGGGTTCTTTTGTTACAGCTTGTTTTGGAGAGCACAAAAAAATTTGTAACAGGCCAAAATGTAACAAACCAACCCGGAAGCAAAAACCGGGAAGCTTTTTTCTTTAGAGAAAGAATTCTATTACAAGGGGACAGACATGACGGCTGAACGCAAACCGAAAATTCTGGTGGTCGATGATGACCCGAGGCTGCGGGATCTACTGCGGCGCTATCTCGGTGAGAACGGGTTCAATGTCTTCGTGGCTGAAAACGGCCAGGCGATGAACCGGCTCTGGATGCGTGAGCGCTTTGACGCGCTGATTCTCGACCTGATGATGCCGGGTGAGGATGGTCTCGCGATCCTGAAGCGGATCCGCGCGTCCAAGGACACGACGCCTGTCATCATGCTCACGGCGCGAGGTGAAGATGTCGACCGTATCGTGGGGCTGGAGCTCGGGGCCGATGACTACATCCCGAAGCCCTTCAATCCGCGCGAACTCCTCGCCCGGGTGCACGCCGTGCTGCGCCGCCGTCCGACGCCTGAGACGCCGGGGGCGCCTTCAAGCGAAAACGAAATCGTGAAGTTCGGGAACTTTGAACTCGACCTCGGCACCCGGGTGCTCCGGAAGAACGGCGAACCGATTCCGCTCACGACGGGCGAATTCGCGGTGCTGAAGGCCTTTGCCCGCCACCCGCGTCAGCCGCTCTCGCGTGACAAGCTGATGGAAATGGCCCGCGGCCGCGAGTACGAGGCCTTTGACCGGAGTCTTGACGTCCAGGTCTCGCGTCTCCGCAAGCTGATTGAACCCGAACCGAGCAAGCCCCGCTACCTGCAGACGGTCTGGGGTCTCGGCTACGTCTTCATCCCGGACGGACATACGGTGTAAGGATCAGGTGCGTCACCGGATTCTCACCTGAAGCGCGGCAGAGGTTTCTCAGAAAGAAGCCAGCCGCGCTTTTCCCTTTTTTCCTCTTATCCCCAGGCTGCAATCATGGCTAAAAAAGAGGCGCCGGCCCCCGAAGGCGAACGTAATTCAAGCAACAGCATCTTCTGGCGCACGTTCCTGATGCTGATGGTCCTCATCGTGGTGTCGGTGCTGGGCGGCCTTCAGACGTACTGGACATTTAATGAAGAGTCGATCGCGCGGAGCATTTCCCAGCAGATCGTCTCGATGACGAATCTCACGCGCTACGCGCTGATTTCCGCGGACCCGGTCTACCGGCCGGACCTCCTCAATATTCTCGCGAGCGAAGAAGGACTGCGCATCGTGCCGAAGGAGGACAGCGATCACACGACGCCGCTTACCGACACGTCAACCGTGAGTCTCATCGAGCAGATGGTGCATGAGGGGCTTGGGCCGCACACGGTGCTCGCCTCCGAAGTGAACGGAGAAAAAGGCCTCTGGGTGTCGCTCTCGATTGACGGCGATCAGTACTGGCTGATGACGCGGAAAAAGCTCTTTGACCGCCCGAGCGGCACGTCCTGGCTCTGGTGGGGCATCATCGCCTTTATGCTCTCGACGCTCGGCGCCACGCTCCTCACGCGTCACACGGTGGAGCCGCTCGCGAATCTCTCGCGCGCCGCGAAGGCGCTGGGCCGCGGGCAGACGCCTGAAGAGCTCCCGGACACCGGCCCGACCGAAATCCGTGAGGTGAACAAATCCTTCAACATCATGGTGAAGGACCTCTCCCGCATGGAGGAGGACCGGGAACTGCTGCTCGCCGGCGTGAGCCACGACCTTCGCACCCCGATCACGCGGCTCCGGCTGGAGGTCGAACTCGCGGATCTCCCCGAAGACTCCCGGAACGCCATGGTCCAGGATATGGAGCAGATGGAAAACATCGTGAACCAGTTCCTCGGCTACGCGCGGCGCTCGAATACGCCGCTCGAACTCGTGAATCTCGGTGAAGTGGTGGCTTCCGCGATCGGCGCGAGCCGCATGCAGGAAGACCCCTCGGTGTCGCTTGACAGCGTGATCCGGAAGGATGTCTACATCATGGCGCACCCGGCTGAAATCGCGCGTGTCGTGCAGAATCTCCTCGTCAACGCGAGCAAGTACGGGCGCGACCCTGATGGGAAACTTGAGATCTTCGTGAATACCGGGATGCAGGGCGGACGGGCAATTCTCTCCGTCGCGGACCGCGGCGAAGGGATTCCGGAAGCGGAGATGGAACGCGTGCTCCGGCCGTTTGAGCGGGGCGAACGGGCCCGAACCGGGTCTACCGGCTCAGGCCTCGGTCTCGCGATTGTGGACCGCATCGCGCGTCGCAGCGATGGTCAGGTGAAGCTTCACACAAATAACCCGAAGGGTCTTGTCGTGGAAATCCGCTTCCCCCTCGCCTCGCCTCCGAAAGCGCCGAAGGGACGGGATGAAGCGGACCTGTCAGCAAAAGGCGATCAGAAGATTTCCGCCTGAAGGCTCGGCTCAAGAAGGACAGCGGCGGTCGCTTCGATCGCCTGTCCTTCGCCCACTTCGCCCATGCCTTCCTTCGTCTTCGCCTTGACGTTCACGTCCTGCTCGGCGACACCGAGAATCCGCGCGAGCTGAGTGCGGATCTTTTTCTTCCACTCGCCGAGCTTCGGTTCTTCAGCGTAAATCGTCGTATCCACGTTCACGATTTCCCAGCCCGCGTCGCGGACTTCGCCCACCACGATCTGAAGGAGACGGCGGCTGTCCGCGTCCTTCCAGCGTTCGTCTGACGGCGGGAAACGCTCTCCGATATCGCCGCGGCCCGCGGCGCCAAGGATCGCATCCGTAATGGCGTGCAGCAGCACATCGGCGTCCGAGTGCCCGAGAAGTCCCTTTTCGTAAGGGATCAGAATGCCGCCGAGATAAAGCTTCCGGCCGGGCACCAGGCGGTGAATGTCGTAGCCTTCCCCAATATGAAATGCCATCTGTATCTTTCTCCAGTCTCCCCTATTGGGGCGTTACGGGTGTTTGCGGAGCCGGCTTTCGGCGATCGCTTCCGCGATCAGCGCGTCATCCGGCGTCGTGATTTTAAAGTTTAGCGTGCTGCCCGGAACAACGGAAACCGGGTGTCCGGTGCGCTCCATCGCGGAGGATTCGTCCGTCACCCCTTCGGTCCCGCGTCTGAGCGCGGAAAGGAGCTCCGAGAGCCTGAACGCCTGAGGTGTTGCCGCGCGCCAGAGCGATTTGCGGTCACGGGTCGCGAGAATCCGGCGGTCGGGTGACGCTTCCTTCACGGTGTCCGCCATCGGCATCGCGAGGATCGCGCCGTGCCCTGCTGACAGCACCTCATCCCGGAGTTTCCGGATATCCGCGGGATCCACAAAGGGACGCGCCGCGTCATGCACCATGACCCAGTCCGAGCCGGACGCCGGGAAAACGGCGCCGCCTGAGAGTGTTTCGAGGCCGTTCACTACGGTGTCCGCGCGGGTTTGGCCGCCGCGTCGGACAACGCTCACGCCCTCAGGGAACGTTTCCTCATCGATCCACGCGTCCGTCTCTGACACCACAACGAGGATCCCGGAAAAGATGCCTGAATCGTGAAGCGCCCGGACCGTGAGAGAAAGGACCGTTTCACCCGCGAGCCTCAGATACTGCTTCGGAACGGCGAGCCCCATGCGGCGCCCGACGCCGGAGGCCGGCACCAGAGCATAAAAACGGCTTTCTTCCTCTTTCACTCCACTCTTCCTTTCAGTCACGCTGGCGTTTGGCCCGGGCGACGCGCTTCCCCTCGAAACACAGGGATCGAACCGCAGCCCGAGTCTTTCTATAATCTTCAGGAATTGTAGCGATCCGGCACCGTTCGCCCAGACCGTAATTTCCCGTCCTTCAGAATTTTTCTTCATGACGAAAACACGTTTCCCCGGCCTCCTTGGCGACAGTCTCTTTGATAAACACCCGACGCTCAGCCGCACGATGACGCTCCCCGCGGGGGCGCCTGACAGTGTCGCGATCGCGGAGGCCGCGCGGGAATGCGCGGAACAGGGCTCAATCCTCGTCGTGATCGCGGCGAACGCCTCTGACGTGATCCGGCTGGAGCAGGAAGTGGCGTGGGTCGATCCCTCGCTCTCCGTCCGGACGTTCCCCGACTGGGAAACGCTCCCTTACGACCTCCTCTCCCCGCATGAGGATCTGATATCGGAGCGGCTGGAAACGCTTTACCGGCTTTCATCCCGCGTCCCCGGCAGACGGTCTGACTCCGGGACCGCGATTGACCTGCTGCTTCTTTCCGCCTCAACCGCCGCGCTCCGGATCGCGCCGACCTCCTTCATTTCCGCGACCACGTTCTTCTTCCGCCGGGGCGACATCCTTTCCACCACGGATCTGAAGCACCGGCTGATTCTCGCCGGCTACTCAAACGTTTCCCAGGTGATGGGCCCGGGCGAATTCTGTGTCCGCGGCGAAATCGTCGATATCTACCCGATGGGCGCTCCGAACCCCTACCGGATCGGACTCTTCGATGACGAGATCGAAACGATCCGGGTGTTTGACGAAAACACGCAGCATACGACGGGGGACGCGGAAAGCATCCGTATCCTCCCCGGGCGCGAGTTCCCGATCGATGAGGCGGGCGCCCTCACGTTCCGCAAAAACTGGCAGACCGCCTTCCCGAAGGCCGGCACCCGGTCGTCTGTCTATAAGGACATCGCGAACCACGTCCCGAGCCCGGGGAGCGAATACTATCTGCCGCTTTTCTTTGATGAGACGGCAACGATTTTTGATTACGTGGGAGAGGACGCCCGGTTTTTCCTCACGGGAGACGTGAACGCGGAGCTTGAGCGGTTCTATCACGAGACCGAGGGGCGGTACGAATTCCTCTCGCACGACGCCGAGCATCCGGCGCTGCCTCCTGAGCAGCTCTTCCTGTCGCCTGAAGCGTTCTTCAAGGCACTCAGCCCCTTTGCCCGCTGGAAACTCGTGACATCGGGAGACGGCACCCCCGTGTTCCCCGATCTCTCGGTTGACCGGAGAGCGAAGGATCCGCTTGAGCATCTGAAGGCGTACCGCGCGAGGACGCAGACCGAGAAGCGGAGGCTCCTCATTTCGGCGTCATCCGCCGGCCGCGAAGAGACGATTCTCGAACTCTTCCGCGAGTATGGGCTCGCCCCGGACCGGACCTCGGGGTTCAGCGCGTTTATTGACTCCGACTCCCCGTTCTCGATCACCCACGGGCCGCTTTATGACGGCTTCGTGATGGATCAGCCGAAGATCGCGGTGGTGACAGAGACCGAGCTCTATAAGGCGAACCCGCGCCGCAACGTCAGGCGGCGCGACCGGAAGACAAACGTCGACTCCATGATCCGGGATCTCTCGGAACTCCGGATCGGGGACCCCGTGGTCCACGTGGAGCATGGCATCGGGCGCTATCAGGGGCTGATTACGCTGGATACCCAGGACGGACCCGCCGAGTGCCTTCAGATTGATTACGCGGACAGCGCGAAACTCTATGTTCCGGTGTCGCAGCTCCATCTGATTTCCCGCTACTCCGGGTCTGACCGTGACCACGCGCCGCTTCACCACCTCGGGAAGGGCGAGTGGGAAAAGGCGAAACGGAAAGCCTCCCAGCAGGTGCGGGACACCGCGGCGGAGCTTCTTCACCTCTACGCGCTCCGGGAAAACCGCCCCGGAATGGTCTTCAAGGTGTCACCGACCGACTACGAAGCGTTCGCGGAAGGCTTCCCCTTTGAAGAAACCCCCGATCAGCAGGCGGCGATTGACGCGGTGCTCGACGACATGCAGAAAGGGAAACCGATGGATCGCCTCGTCTGCGGCGACGTCGGGTTCGGGAAAACCGAAGTCGCGCTCCGGGCCGCCTTCATCGCGGTGATGGGGGGACGCCAGGTCGCGGTGCTCTGCCCCACGACGCTGCTCGCGGAGCAGCATGCGCAGACGTTCCGTGACCGGTTCGCAGCGTGGCCTGTCCGTATCGCGGAGCTCTCCCGCTTCCGAAGCGGGAAGGAAACCGCGGCGGCTCTCGCCGGACTCGAAGCGGGTTCGGTCGATATCGTGATCGGCACGCATAAGCTCCTCTCAGACACCGTGAAATTCAAGAACCTCGGGCTCGTCATCATTGATGAGGAGCACCGGTTCGGCGTGCGGCAGAAAGAGAAACTGAAGTCGCTTCGTGCCGAGGTCGACGTTCTCACGCTCACCGCGACCCCGATTCCCCGCACGATGTCGATGTCGCTTGAAGGCGTGCGGGACTTCTCCGTGATCGCGACGGCGCCCGAGCGGCGGCTGGCCGTGAAGACCTTTGTGCGGCCGGAAAGCAACGCGCTGATCCGGGAAGCCATTCTCCGAGAGCTGAAGCGCGGGGGCCAGGTCTACTTCCTCCATAACGATGTCGACACGATCCAGACGCGCTACGAGCGGCTGCTTGAGCTTGTCCCCGAGGCCCGCATCGCGGTCGCCCACGGTCAGATGCCGGAACACGCGCTGGAGCGCGTGATGCGCGAGTTCTATCAGCAGCACTACAACGTCCTTCTCTGTACGACGATTATTGAGACCGGGATCGATATTCCGACCGCGAACACGATCATCATTCACCGGGCGGATAAGTTCGGTCTCGCGCAGCTTCATCAGCTGCGGGGCCGCGTTGGCCGCAGCCACCACCAGGCCTACGCCTACCTCCTCACGCCGCCCGAGGCCTCCATCACGAAGAACGCCGAGAAGCGGCTTGAAGCGCTCCAGAATCTCGAGGATCTCGGAAGCGGCTTCTACCTCGCGATGCATGACCTGGAGATCCGCGGCGCGGGTGAAGTGCTCGGCGAACGGCAGTCGGGCGAGATCGCGAACGTGGGCTTCGACCTCTATAACCAAATGCTGAAGGAAGCGGTCCGGGCGCTGAAGCGCGGTGAAACCCCGGATGTCGAGCATCCGTTCGCATCCGTCGCGGAAATCAATCTCCACGCGCCGGCGCTCCTTCCGTCCGACTACGTGCCGGACGTGAACCAGAGGCTCGGGTTCTATAAGGAACTCGCCGCGGCCGAAACCCCGGACGCGATCGACGCCGTGGTCGAGAACCTCGCTGACCGCTATGGCGAGATTCCGCCTCAGGCAAAGACCCTGATCGATGAGCACCGGATCCGGCTCCTCTGCGAGAAGCTCGGAATCCGCAAAGTGGACGCGTCTGAAAAGGTGATCTATCTCACAGTCGCCGATAAGCCGAAATTTGAGCCGCTTAAATTCATCGACCTCATGCAGAGCCGGCGCGATATGCGGATGACGGGCCCGAACCGGGTCCAGATCGCGCAGTCAACAGGGAATGTTGAGTCACGGATTGCGGCGGTCAAGGGAATTCTGGGTAAACTTGAGTAAATTTACCTAATCCCAAAAACCTTAAGGCACCCCCGTGCGAAGGAGTCTAGCGTGACGATGACGCCGCTTTCTTACGATCTCGTGATTCAGGGAAAGGATCTTTCCCGCAGCAATCTTCCGGCTGATGCGGCGGGTCTCGCCGGCTTCATCGCTGAAATCGCACCGGGGGCCGTGAGGCTGGAGTCCGTGAACCCGCTCACCGCTGAACCCGTGATCGGAAGGCTGCAGGAAGCGGGGCTCGACGCCGCGATGGTGCGGCACGGCCTGAAACTCACGGAATTCCGCCTCCTCGCGAGTGACCTCGACAGCACGCTGGTCGCGATTGAAACGCTCGACACGGTGGCGAAAAACGCGGGTTACGGTGACACAGTCGCACAGGTGACCGAAGCCGCCATGCGGGGCGATATCAAGGATTACGCCGAGAGCCTCAGACTCCGGATCGCAGCGGTGAAGGGGTGCCCCGTGAAGGCGTTCACAGATTTCGCGGAAACGATGCCCTACAGCCTCGGCGCGGAACGCTGGGTAAAGAGCTGCCGCGCGGCGGGGCTCGAGTGCCACATCGTGACGGGTGGTTTTGATGAAGTCGCGGCCGCGGCCGCAGTGAAGCTCGGCGCGAACGGCTTCCACTGCAATAAGCTCGGGATCCGGGACGGAGTGCTGGACGGCACCGTGACGGGCCCTGAAGAAAACGGCGGGAAGATTGTGGATTCGGACGGCAAGCGTCACATTGTGGAGCAGCTCGCGGCGGAGCGCGGCATCCCGGCCTGTGACGTGATCACGATGGGCGACGGCTGGAACGACGTGAAGATGCTGGAATACGCGGGACTCGGCATCGCGTACCACGCGAAGCCCCGGGTCCGCGCCCTCATTCCGCATCAGATCAACAGCCTCGGACTTGACTCGGCACTTAACTGGTTTGCGGACGGTCCGTATTGGGCCGAGCGCGCCGGGGTCTAAAATCCTATCCAAACGCAGCCCGAACGCGTCCCTGACAGAAGAAGAGGCAGAACACCTATGAAGCGCTTCACGATTTCGCTTGATGACGATCTTGCGGTCCAGCTCGACCGCCTGATGAAGGAACGGAATTACAGCAACCGCTCTGAAGTCTTCCGGGATATTCTCCGCGACATCATCGCGAAAGAGGATCTGACGCGGGGGGATGCCGAGGCGCTCGCCGTGGTGAGCTACAGCTTCAACCACCATAAGCGGCAGCTCACCGAGCGGATGAATGAAATCCAGCACGCGAATATCGGACTTGTTGTCACCGCGATGCATGTCCACGTGTCGCACGAGGTGTGCTCCGAAACCATCATTCTCCGGGGACCGGTGTCCGAGATTCAGAGTCTCGCGCTCTCGATTGTCTCAGCGCCCGGTGTCCACTACGGCAAGATCAATCTGATTCCGGTAGTGCCGGATGAAGGGGATCATGACCATCCGCATGAACATGAGCATGACCACGGGCACAGCCATGATCACACGGACGAACACGCCCACGCGCTCCCGCACACACATCCCCATACGCACGAAGACTGAGCGTCATCCCGATCCGGCGGCACCGCGCTCCCCCCGTGCCGCCCGGCCACAATCATTTACCGATCTTCCGGCTCTGCATCACACTTCCGCCGTTCCGCCGATGCAAAGAGTGATGTTTCATCCCTACAATAGGGAAAGACAGCCGTCAGTGGTTTCTGAAGCGCTGGGTTCAGAGGTTTCCTTCTGACAGACTGTCCATCCTTTCCCGCGGAACCGGAATTCCGATCCGCGATCTGTCGCTTATGGCTGAAGAAAAAAAAGAAGATCAGGGCAGCAACACGCTTGTCATCGTCCTCTCCGTGCTCCTCGCGATCCTCGTGATCGGATTCGCGGGCTGGGGGGCGTGGCTCTGGACGCACCCGAGGCTCCCGCCGCTTGAAGGCAAAATCACCGCGGCGTCGATCGACGTCGGAAGCAAAATTCCCGGCCGCATCCGTCAGATCCTCGTGAAGGAAGGTGACCGTGTGGGGCTTGGAGACCGGATCGCTATCGTAACGATCCCGGACGCCGAAGTCCGGGCCCGCGCCGAAACGGCCTCTCCGATGCGGCATGAAAGGGGAAGCCTCAAAGACGAAACGATCCTCGGCACAAGCGATATGTCAGACGCCCGCACGGCGTACGAAGCCGCGATCGCCGCGGAACGCGCTGAGGAAAAGAATTTTGCCCGGGTGTCCGGTCTTTACCGCCAGGGGCTCGTCCCCGAGCAGCGGCTGGAAGAGGAACGCGCGGCTCTCGACTCCGCGCGCGAAGCGGAGCGCGCCGCGAAAGAAGCATTCATCCTCGGGAATCAGGGAGCAACCCCTGCCGCAGCGTCACCCGCAGCGGGCAATAAGGGAAAGGGCACGGCTTCAAAAAACGACGCCGTGATCCGGAGCCCGATGAATGGGGAAATCTCCCACATTTTCCTTGGAACAGGCGACGCCGCGCCGAGCGGCTTCCCGATCGCTACGATCGCGGATCTCTCCTCCCCCTGGGCCGCGTTTTCGGCTCCCGCGAGCGAAGCGGCCGGCCTTAAAGAGGGGGACGTGATTCATATCCGGATTCCGGCAATCGGAGGCCCCGCGCACGAATTCCGGATTGAGACGATCCGCGAGCGGCGAAACGCGAAGGGCGGTGACGCGGAACCGATTGAGGAAATCCGGGCGCGGCCCCTGAAACCGATCCCGGGGCTTCAGCCCGGGATGTCCGCACTTTTCGAGCGCCGCTCCTCATAAAACAAAACCGCTTCAGTGAGTCAATCTGAAGCGGTTTTTCTATCCGGCGGTGAGAAAATCCGGCCGGTTATTCTTCCACCTGGAGCGCCACAAGGTCATGCTCCTCGGTACGGACAATCTTCGCCCGCACGAATTCGCCAGGCTTCACCGGGCGGGTCACCGTGACGTAAACAACACCATCCACCTCGGGAGCTTCGTGAGCCGTGCGGCCGACCGCGACGCCGTCCTCATCCTCAGGTTCGTCAATCAGAACCGTCTCAACGTTCCCGATGCGGCGCTTCAGCTTCGCCGCGGACACCTCGGCCTGCACTTCCATGAAGCGGCGGCGACGGTCTTCCTTCACGTCATCCGGCACAGCGTCCGGGAAGTCGTTTGCCTTCGCGCCGTCAACCGGCGAATACGTGAAGCAGCCGACACGGTCAAGCTCCGCCTCGCGGATAAAGTCGAGGAGGTGCTGGAACTCCTCCTCGGTCTCCCCCGGGAAACCGACCACGAAGGACGAACGGATCGTGAGATCCGGGCAGATCTCGCGCCACTTGCGGATCCGCTCAAGCGTCTTCTCGGCGTGCGCCGGGCGCGCCATGCGGTGGAGCACGTCAGGATCCGCGTGCTGGAGCGGAATATCGAGGTACGGGAGGATCTTCCCCTCAGCCATCAGCGGAATAATGCGGTCCACCATCGGGTACGGGTACACGTAGTGGAGGCGGATCCAGAGACCGAGACGGCCAAGCTCAACGCAGAGGTCCTCAAGACGCGTATGCACGGGGCGGCCGCCCGCGAACGCGAGCTTATAGCCGAGGTCGGAACCGTAGGCCGACGTGTCCTCCGCGATCACCATGATTTCCTTCACGCCGTCTTCCTTCAGGCTCCAGGCTTCGCGCATGATGGAGTCCATCGAGCGGGAGTGAAGCTTGCCGCGGAGCTGCGGAATGATGCAGAACGTGCAGTGATTGTTGCAGCCCTCTGAAATCTTGAGGTAGGCGTAGTGCTGCGGGGTCAGACGGACACCGCCGCCCGGAACGAGATCGAGGTACGGGGCGTGAGGAGCCGGGAGGTGCTGATGCACGAGCTTCACCACGTCCTTCTCTTCCTCCGGTCCCAGAACGCCGAGCACTGCCGGGTTCCGCTTCATCACGAAATTCGTGCCGTCCGCGTCCTTTTTCCCGCCGAGGCACCCCATCACGATCACGCGGCCGTTTTCACGGGTCGCTTCGGCGATCGCGCCGAGACTCTCCTCAATCGCCTCGTTGATGAACCCGCAGGTATTCACGATCACGAGATCCGAATCCCGGTAGTTATCGACGATCGAATAGCCTTCGCTCCGGAGCTCCGTAATGACGCGCTCAGAGTCGACGAGCGCCTTGGCGCAGCCGAGGGACACAAAACCGATCGTCGGAATCCGACGGGGCGTTTCGTTCAGCATGGAAGAAGATTTCCTTTTGATTTCAGTCTTTAAGTAGTGGGGAGGCGATTATAAGGGATCAGAGCGCTTTCGGTTCAATCCGGACAAGCGCCGCGTGGCGCCCCGTCTCACCGTGATCGCGGCGGTAACTGAAGAAGTGAACCGGATCCGCGTAGGTCGAGAACCCGCAGTCCGCGATATCCTCACGCTTCACGCCTTCCGACACAAGAGCGTCTGACGCGAGCCCCGCGAGGTCGCAGAGCCACTTCCCGGCTTCCGCTTTCGGTTTAAAGCGGGACGCGGCGTCAGGGAGCCGCGCTTTCATCGCGTCGAGGACATCAGTCCCCACCTCAAAGTCATCCGCGCCAATCCGGGGCGCAAGCCAGGCGAGGATCCGGGTATCCGGATCCGACAGTTTTTCCCTCACCAGCTTCACACCGTCCTGCAGGATCCCGGCCGCGAGTCCCCGCCATCCGGCGTGGAGCGCGACCGCGATTCTTCCTTCCGGATCCGTGAGAATCACGGGGAGGCAGTCCGCGGTCTGAATCGCGAGAACCACACCCGGGGTCATCGTCCAGCTGCCATCCGCCTCCGCTTC
>OGKE01000892.1_pt1 | contig 23798 bp, 18 predicted proteins | sample 1572341 | NCBI WGS metagenome assembly OGKE01 (sample SAMEA2582091, study PRJEB24529) | metagenome | biome: Human gut stool | place: China | collected 2011
TCTGCTCCACATACGGAGCCAACAACGGGTCGGGCTGGTAATGCCGGGTCTCATCAATCATGTAGCCAAACGGAATCGTGCCACCATTATAAATGCCCTTGAGAGCGTTCTCGGTCATGCCACGCACGACCTTTTTTCAATGCAATGTTTCGTATAATGGATATACCACATTTTACAGATGATTGCAAGCATTTTTTACGTTTCTCATAAGATTCATCAAAAAAACGAACGCTCTATAAAGGCAAAACATTCACATTCCATGGTTCTATGAAAGCACCCGGAGGAATTGTGTCATTTTGACACAATTCCTCCGCTCACCGTGCCCCCTCCAGCGGCTTCAGCGCACTTTTGCGGTATTGCAGGGGGCTTTGCCCGGTGGCTTTTGCAAAGCGGGTGGAAAAATTGCTGGCATCCCCAAAGCCTACTTCCTGGGCGATCTCGCTGACACTGTGGTCGGTAAGGACAAGCAGTTCCTTTGCCTGTGTAATGCGGAAGTTGACCAGATAATTATACGGTGTCGTGCCCATATACCGCCGGAACAGGCGCAGAAAATAGCTTTTGCTCATGTGCGCTTCTGCCAGCAGGTCGGCAAGGCAAAGTTCCTGCTGGTAATTTTTGCGCAGGGTCTCCGCTGCCTGCAAAATGACCTGCCGTGCGCTGGTGGTTTCAGCTTCCGCAAGAATGCTCTGGGCGCACAGAGCCAGCATCTCGTGGAGCGCCAGCCCGGTGGTCACCATGCTGTCCACGGTGCTGCGCTCCATCTGCCCCAAAAGCATTTCAAAATATTCCTGCATCTTGACCCCGGTGAGCTGCACCGGGGTCAGTTTTTTGCCCGGCAGCAGCAGCGGCTCCATAGCGGCGACCCCTGCGCCGTCCAGATGCACCCAGTAATGATGCCAGCAGCTTTGCCCCGGGGCGGTACAGTAGCTCTGCGGCGTGCGGCAATTCAGCAGCAGCGCCTGCCCGGTGCTGAGCACCACATGGCTTTCCCCCTGCTCAATCAGCCCTGCACCCCGGAGGGTATAAAACAGGATGTAACTTTCCTTATCTGTCCGGGCGGTGGAAAAATGCTGCTGGGCGTAAAATACCCCTGCCTCGGTGCAGTAATAGGGCTGTGCCAGTTCTGCTTCGCTGGGGGTGGTGCGCTTCCAAACGCTTTCCGGGGTCACATCCATGTTGTAGGTCAGCATTTTCCGGTTCCTCTCTTTCTGTGTTCAGTATAGCGCACCAGCCTTTGCCGTGCAAGAGTAGACTTTTCACAAAAAATGCGTCACCTTTGCGGATGGAATCGGCAGCATTATGCCGCTATACTGGTAGCAGTCAAAGCCACACAGGAGGCGCATTATGCACAAAAACTATCTTGCCATCGACATTGGCGCGTCCAGCGGACGGCACATTGTGGGATGGATGGAGAACGGTGTTCTCCGCACCGAGGAAGTGTACCGTTTTCCCAATAGCGTCCGGCGGGTGGACGGTCATCTGGAATGGGACATCGACAGCCTGTTTACCAACGTAAAGCAGGGCATCCGGGAGGCCTTTGCAAAGTACCCGGTCATTGAGAGCCTTTCCATCGACACCTGGGCGGTGGACTATGTGCTGCTGAAAGATGGGCAGCCTCTCTCCCCTGTCTATGCCTACCGTGACAGCCGGACGCAGGCAGTGCTGAACGAGGTGCATAGCATTCTGCCGTTTGAAAATCTTTATGCACGCACCGGCATCCAGTTCCAGCCCTTCAACAGCATTTATCAGCTGTATGCCGACAAAAAAGGCGGTCGGCTGGCGCAGGCCGAGGACTTTTTGATGATCCCGGAATACCTGCTGTGGAAGCTGTGCGGCGTGAAGGCGCGGGAGTACACCAACGCCACCTCCACCGGGCTTGTGAACGCCCAGACCAAGGAGTACGACCCGGAAATATTGCAGGCTCTGGGCTTGCCGGAGGCGATGTTCCCCAAGCTCACCGCACCCGGCACGGTGCTGGGACCCCTGCTGCCCCACATTGCCGCCGAGGTGGGCGGGCAGACCAAGGTGGTGCTGTGCGCCACCCACGACACCGCCAGCGCCGTGGAGGGCATCCCCATGGAGCAGGGCGATGCACCGTTCCTCTCCTCCGGCACATGGAGTTTGCTGGGGGTCAAGCTGGCAAAACCCATCACCAGCCCGGAGAGCCGCCGCGCAAACTTTACCAATGAGGGCGGCGTGGGGTACATCCGCTACCTGAAAAACATCATGGGTCTGTGGATCATCCAGTGCGTGCAAAAGCAGTTGGGCATCTCCTTTGCCCAGATGGTGGAGCTGGCAAAAACCAGCACCTACACCCGCATTTTTGATGTGAACGCAGCCCGGTTCTCTGCCCCGCAGGATATGCGTGCAGAGATCAGAGCCGCCCTTGCCGAGACAGGCAAAGCCCCTGCCACGGATGCCGACCTCATCAACAGCGTCTATCATTCGCTGGCGTACTGCTACGGGGAAGCCTTCCGGGAGCTGGAAGCCCTCACCGGGCAGCACTGGGACAGGCTCTACATCGCAGGCGGCGGCGCAAAGAACGCCACCCTGAACGAGCTGACCGCCCAATATACCGGAAAACAGGTGGTGGCGCTGCCCATTGAGGCCACCGCCATCGGCAATTTGAAGATTCAGATGAGCATTCCTGAAGGAGGAACTTTATGAGCTACGCAGAAGCAAAAGCCCGCTACGCCGCCATTGGTGTGGACACCGAAGCCGCCATTGCACGGTTAAAGACCGTGCCCATCTCCCTGCACTGCTGGCAGGGAGATGACGTCCGTGGCTTTGATACCGACCCCACCAAGCCCCTGACCGGCGGCATCCAGACCACTGGCAACTACCCCGGCCGTGCCCGCACCCCGGAAGAACTGATGGCCGACATGGACAAGGTACTGTCCCTCTGCCCCGGCACCAAAAAGATCAACCTCCATGCCTCCTATGCCATTTTTGACGAAGAAAACCCGTGGGTAGACCGGGACAAACTGGAGCCCAAGCACTTCAAAAAATGGGTGGATTTCTGCAAGGCAAGAGGGTTGGGCGCAGACTTCAACCCCACCTTTTTCTCCCACCCCAAGTGCGACCCGCTGACCCTTGCCAGCCCCAACGAGGAGACCCGGAAATTCTGGGTGGAACACGGCAAGGCCTGCATCCGCATCAGCCAGTATCTGGCAAAGGAGCTGGGGCAGCCCTGCACCATGAACATCTGGACGGGCGACGGCTTTAAGGACGTACCGGCGGATCGCAAAGGTCCCCGCGACCGCTACAAGGCCAGCATCGACGAGATTTTGAGCGAGCCTTACGACTTCAAGCTGGTGAAGCCCTGCATCGAGAGCAAGGTGTTCGGCATCGGTGTGGAGGCGTACACCGTGGGCAGCGCCGAGTTTGCCCTGAGCTACGCCGCCTTCAACCGGGAAAAGTGCATTCCCCTGATGGATAACGGTCACTACCATCCCACCGAGGTGGTCAGCGATAAGATCCCCGCCCTGCTGGCCTTCTTCCCGGAGATCGCCCTCCACATCACCCGCCCCATCCGCTGGGACTCCGACCACGTGGTGCTATTTGACGATGAAACGAAGGAGATCTGCAAGGAGATCGTGCGCTGCGGCGGTCTGGATGGTCGGGTGAACATTGCACTGGATTACTTTGATGCCTCCATCAACCGCATTTCCGCATGGACGGTGGGCTTCCGCAACGTGGAAAAGGCACTGCTGTCTGCCCTGTGTACCCCCCATGCGGCACTGAAGGAGCTGCAGGACACCAACCAGTTTACCGAGCTGATGGTGCGGCAGGAGGAGCTGAAGACCCTGCCCTTTGGCGAGGTCTGGGACGAATACTGTCGCCGGAACAGTGTGCCGGTGGACGGTGCATGGTTTGAGGAAGTAAAGAAATACGAGCAGAATGTGCTGTGCAAGCGCATTTGAAAACAGAGAGGTATTTGAAGATGGGTATTCTGGATATTGATATCGTCAAAGGTTTTATGCGGATGTGCAACGATGGCTGGCTGCAGGGCTGGCACGAGCGCAACGGCGGCAACCTGACCTACCGCATGAAGGAAGAAGAAGTGGCCCAGTGCCGCCCCTTCTTTGACCCGCAGCCACGGGAGTGGGTGAACATGGGCGTGCAGGCGAATAATCTGGCCGGGGAGTATTTCATCACCACCGGTTCCGGCAAGTTTTTCCGCAACGTGGAGCCGGACCCTGTCCACAGCATCGGCATTGTGGAGATCAACGACAAGGGCGACAGCTGGCGCATCGTCTGGGGCCTGGAGGACGGCGCAAAGCCTACCAGCGAGTTTCCCAGCCACTTTATGAACCACAGCGTCCGCAAGGCTGCCACCAATGGCGCAAACCGCGTCATCTACCATTGCCATGCCACCAACGTCATTGCCCTGACCTACATCCTGCCCCTGACCGACCGGGACTTCACCCGTGCCCTGTGGCAGAGCGCCACCGAGTGCCCGGTGGTGTTCCCGGAGGGTGTGGGCGTCTGCCCGTGGATGGTGCCCGGCGGGGCGGACATTGCCATGGCCACCAGTGAGCTGATGAAGCACTATCAGGCAGCCGTCTGGGCACAGCACGGTCTGTTTGCCTCCGGTCCGGACTTTGACATCACCTTTGGTCTTGCCCACACCATCGAAAAGAGTGCTGAGATCTACGTCAAGGTGCTCTCCATGGGCGGCGGCATCATCCGGCAGACCATCACCGACGATGACCTGCGCGCCATTGCCCACGACTTTGGCGTGACCCTGAACAAGAAGTTCCTTAACTGAGCCACTCTCCCCCATTTTTCTTCATCCTAGCAGAACAGGCATCCTGTCCGATACCGCCAAATGGTATCGCAGGATGCCTGTTCTGCTTTATGTTTCCCGGAACTCCATGGGTGTTTTTCCGGTGACCTGCTGAAAGACTGCGCTGAAATAATTGCGGGTGGCAAAGCCAAGCTGCTCGGAAATTTCCCGGACGCTGAGCGTTGTGCTTTTCAGCAGAACCTTCGCACGTTCGACCTTTGCAAACTTCACATAGTTCGTGACGCTCAGACCCGTTTCTTCCTTGAATTTATGGGTGAGGTAGTATTCTGTGTAGCCCACCAGGGCGGCAAGATCTTCCGCCACGATCTTTTTGTCCAGATTCATCTCGATATGATCCACACATTTCTGGATCTGCATACTGAGGTTGGGGTTCGTCCGGTGTTTGTGGACACGCCGGATGAAATCATCGTACATCATCATTGCAAGCGGGCTCAGTTCATCCAACGATTTTGCCGCTTCCGCCGTCTGAATGTAGCTGTCCCCCAGCGAGTACGCCTCCTCCGGGGAAAGGCCGCCCTCAATGGCGGCACGGCACACCAGCGAGGTGAACACGATGATGGAAGTCTTGCTCTGGCGCAGAACATCGCTGCTCTGCACCGGCACGCCTGCACTCATGCTCATACTGTTGGAAAGTGCCTGCTTGTAATTCAGGTCTCCGGTGCGGACCATTTGCAGCATTCCCTGCTCCGCCATCCAGATCTTATGCCGGTCATGGGGAATGGCATCGCTTTTCAGCCGTTCGTCCTGTGCTGTACTGCTGTTCACACTGCTCAGCTCCAGCCGCTGCCCGGTCAGGCAGTAGTGCATCATCAGCAGATAGCGGTTCATAATGGTGTTTTGCAGGGTAGGAACTTTTTCAAGGGCTTTGTAAAGCTGGATCGTCCATGCCACACTGATCTCCAGCTTGCTGTAATATTTCAGCCCTTCCTCGATCCCGCGCATTGTCACATCCTGATAGAACACTGGCCCGATGACCCAGACACGCTTCAGTTCTCCCTCTTCCTTTTCAAAGGCTGCGCCCCACAAAAGACCCAATGCCGTCCCCAAGGTAACAGGTACATCGTCCCGATTCCCATGCTCCAGCATCCGCTGTTTGCAGCCGAACAGTTCAAATGCACTGGCAAGAAATGCCTCGTCCGGGCAGTTGCTCCGCAAGAGCTTCCCCTGTGCATCATAGCACCATGTATATACATTTCCGCCGCACTTGACAAGCTCGGAAAACAGCATCATATTCTGGAGAACATCCATGCGTAATCCCTCCGGCTCATTGATGGAAACAGTATATCATACTTCTGCCGTTTTTTCTACCGATGCCCGGAGCCAGTGCAGCAGAATGCCTGCGGAGATGACCGCAGCACCCACGTCTGCCATCAGGTGCGCCGCCGCAATGCCCTGCACCCCGCAAAGCGCATTCATCAGGTACAGCAGCGGGATCAGCAGCAGCCCCTGCCGCAAAAGGGAGAGCACCACCGCACCACTTGCCCTGCCCACGGATTGCAGCAGGCTGGTTGCCAGATAGGTCAGACCGATCACCGGGCTGCCCAGCACCAGATAGACCACCAGCTGCGTCCCCAGACGGAATGCCCCTTCTTCCTTGATGAACATCCCGATCAGAGCATTGCGTCCGGCAAAGCTGGCCGCCCCGGCAAGAACACCAAAAACAACGGTCAGCAGGATCAGATCTTTCAAAAGCTGCTTCAGGCGCTTCGTGTCGCCTGCGCCGTAGCTGTACGCCAGAAGCGGCTGGCACCCCATGCAGATCGCCATAGCGATCATGCTGATGATCATGGTCGTCTTGCCCGCTGCCGCCATGGCTGCGACCGCCGCCGTGCCGTGGGTCACCAGCAGCCGGTTGCTGAAGGAGGAGGCAAACCCTGCCAGCAGGCTGCTGATCCCGTTGGGCAGACCAATGGCCAGCATCTCACCCAGCATCTGCGGCTTTTTCAGGGCAGGACGGAGATCAATGGTCAGCACCGTGCCGTGTTTGACGATGTAGCGCAGATAACAGCCCGTTGCCACAAGATTGCCCAGCACACTGGCAGCAGCCGCACCGCTGACGCCGAAGTTCAGCACCAGAATGAACAGCGGGTCAAAAATGCAGTTGACCAGTGTGCCCAGAAGATTGCCGATCAGGCCTTCTTTTACTGCGCCCTCTGCACGCACCAGCATCGCCATGCTGTTGGACAGGATAAAAAGCGGCGCACCCAGTGCAAGGACCTGAAGATACCGCTCTGCATAGGGAAAAAATTCTGCATTTGAGCCCAGCACCCCCAGAAGCGGCACTCTGCTCACCAGCAGACCGATGCTGACCAGAACGCCCAGAAAAAAGCTGCTCCAGAAGCAGAGCGAGGAGCAGGTCTTGCCCTGCTCGATCTCGCCTGCGCCAAAACAGCGTGCAATGATGGCGCTGCTGCCTGCGCCAAGCATGGTCGCCACTGCCGAAAGGATCGAAAACACCGGCCCCACAACGGAGACCGCCGCCACCTGTGCGGTATCGCCCAGACAGCCCACAAAAAACATATCCGCCATGTTGTACAGCACCATGACAAGGATAATGATAATGGAGGGCACCGCCATGGAAATGATGGATTTCCAGACAGAGCCGGTACGGAAAAGTGCTTCGTTTTTCATGGTCTCCTCCCAAAAATCAACCGCACGCAGGCAGAACGAAAGCCCCTGTCAAGGGAGCTTTCCGAGCTGCTTCGGTCACAGGTTGTCCAGCGCATCCAGCAGTGCTTTCAGCGCCGTTTCCGGCAGCCCAAGCATAGGGCCGATCTTGCCAAAGGTCATGCCGTAGGCAGCTTTTGCCTGCTGGTTATCGGCAAAACCGGGCAGGTACTGCTCCACGATGGCCTTTGCGGCCTCGTTTTCCATCAGTGCTGCAATCGTGCTCTGGCTGTTCAGCTTGCCGCCGGTCAAAATTTCCGGGTGCTTCCAGCTGCTGACGCTCTGGTGTCCGGCAGACAGTGCGCCGTCCACCGGGATGGCTGCACCGGTGATGTACCGTGCCAGACCGCTGGCAAGGAAAAGTGCCAATGCAGCGCACTCCTCCGGGTCGCCCATCCGCTTTGCCGGGCAGTCGGATGCAAAAAAGTCCATGGCCGCAGCCGGTGCATCCCCGAAAATGCTGGTTCTGGTGTAGCCGGGACAGATGGCGTTGACGGTAATGCCGTATTCTGCATAATCCAGCGCCGCTGCGCGGGTCATGCCGACCACGCCGAACTTGGTGGCACTGTACAGCGCCTGTCCGCGCTGGGGTACAAGACCCGCCACCGATGCCACATTGATGAGGAAGCCGCCCTCGCTGTGGCTCTTGAGGATGGCTTCTGCGCCGTACTTCATTCCGGCAAAGACGCCCTCGCTGTTCAGGGAGAAGATCTTCTCGTAATCCTCTACCTCATACTCATGCAGCGGTGTGCCGCCCATGCCGATGCCTGCGTTGCTGACAACGCCATCCAGCTTGCCGTAGTGCGTCACCGTCTTATCCACCAGTTCTTTGATGGCAGAAGCCTTGCTGCAATCGGTCTGGATAAAGATGGCATCGCCGCCCTTGGCGCAGATGCCGTCTGCCACAGCCCGCCCTTGCTCTGCACTGCGGGCTGCACAGACCACCTTCATGCCGTTTTCGCCAAAGCACTCGGCAATGGCCCGGCCGATGCCACGGCTCGCGCCGGTGACGATTGCTACTTTGCCTTTGACACTGTTAAAATCCATCATTTTCATTCTCCTTTTTCTCAAATCATGTTACTCTGCTTCAGCCATTCCACTTCATCGTGAATTATCTCCCGATGATTTATCGTATTTACGAATCAGATTTACAACTCTCAGTTGCTTATCCATCCCTGTGGTGCTATAATAACACTGTGGCGCAGGGGCTGCAATCAGCAGTTTCCGGCGTGTCCGGTGTTTAAGCAACGGTTCATGTCCAAAGCGTTGGTTAAGCATCCTTTACGAAATACATTGACGGAGGAATTGTATGGATATCCGGGTCAAAAAAACGAAGCGTGCCATTCAGAAAGCGTTTGTTGCCCTGCTGCGGGAGAAGCCGATCGAAAAGATCACGGTCAAAGAAATTGCCGAACGGGCCGAGATCAACAAAACGACCTTTTATTCCCACTATGAAACGCTGGATGCCCTCACCGCCGAAATGGAGCGGCAAACGGTCCAGCTCGTCTGCGACAATATGGGCGGCGCACAGCAGCTGCTGGATACGCCGGAGGCCTTTGTGCGGGAGATGTTTGCTTCTCTCCAGCAGGCGACCGATTATCTCGGTGTGGTTCCTGCATCAGCGATGAACCGCTTTACACAACATTTGCGGGATGCGATTCTGGAACAAATCAAACTCGCAAACATGGAACCATCCCAATATGAAAATGTCGGTGCGATCCTGATTTTTGTAATGAACGGTCTTTCCGGGCTTCTGAACACCGACGCAAAACTGGCACAAAAACAAATTGATGTGATCGCCGCCGTGGTTGCGGATGGTGTCCATGGTCTGCATCTTTCCCACTGAGCCAAAACAGGCTGCGAGAAGCATCTTCCGCAGCCTGTTTTTTGCTATTGCAGCTTATCTTTCTGCGTAACTACCCAGCACCCCAAGGCTGGGCTTTGCTGTCCGCTCCATCGTTTCGCGGTTCACGGCGATCAGACCAAACTGCATAGCATAGCCCTTCTGCCACTCAAAGTTGTCCATCAGGCTCCAATGGAAGTATCCCTTCACCGGGATGCCGTCGGCGATGCAGTGCTGCACGCCATCCAGTGCCTGCCGGATAAATGCCACACGGCGGGTATCATCGGCGGTGGCAATGCCGTTTTCAGTCACGATCAGGTCACCCTTGAATTCCTCTGCCACCTTGCGAAGGACGTGTTCCAGTGCCTGCGGATAGACCTCGTAGTCCATCTGGGTCAGTTCTGCGCCCTCCGGTGCCGGCAGCTGCCCCTGCGGGCCATAAAGGGTGCGGGTATAGTTCTGCACGCCCAGAAAATCATCGTCTTTGATATAAGGCAGATAATGGGTGAACTCCTCCTGCCATGCGGCCTCGGCAAAGGCTTCGCCGCCGGACAGTGCCTGCAAGTCGTGCAGCGAGAGGGTCAGACCCACCTTGACCTGCGGGCAGAGGGCTTTGATGGCATCCCGTGCGGCTGCATGGGCACGCAGCACCAGCAGATCACCTTCCGGGGTGCGCTCGCTGACAAAGATCTGCGGCTGGGGTGTGCCGAACACCTGTGCATTCTCCATGGCGGCATACTTCATGTTTTCCATCATCTTCTGGAAGTTCATGCCCACCTGCACCGTGCCCTCGGCAGACTTTCCGGCCGATGCGGCATTTTGGGCGGCCCGCTCTGCCATCAGACGGAACCGCTTGGAGATCGCGGCAAGCTGCAAGCCCATATTGGCCTCGTTGATGGTGCAGACATAGCGCAGCTCGCTGCCCAGCTGTTCCATCACATAGGTCACATAACGTTTGAAATCCTCTACGGTGCTTTCGGTTTCCCAGCCGCCCTTGCAGATGAGCCATTTCGGGCTGGTAAAGTGCAGCAGCGTCACGATGGGTTCTACGCCATGCGCTTTGCAGCAGGCGATCACCTTGCGGTAATGCTCGACGGCTTCCGGGTCGAACTTTCCTTCCTCCGGCTCTACCCGTGCCCACTCGATAGAAAAGCGGTAGGCATTCAGCCCGGCATCAGCCAAGAGCTTGATATCTTCTTCGTACCGATGATAATGGTCGCAGGCAATCCCACTGGGCTCCGTAAAGCTGGAATGGGGCAGCTGCTCCTGTGCCCAGTAGTCACTCTTCGTATTGTTGCCCTCTACCTGATGGGCTGCTGTTGCAGCACCGATGAAAAAGCCTTTTTCAAATTTCTGCATGATGGTTCTCCCTTCCTGCGTGTTGCTTGTTGAGGCTATTGTAGCAGACCTGTTTTGCCCCTACGGGACAATAAATCGTGAAGGCGGACGCAAATTCACGCATCACAAATTATTGCACGAATTTTTATCCTTAACTATCGTTTTTCATCCGGCGGTGGCTGTTGCATTCTGTTATTCTGGTGTCAGAGAAAGCGGAACTCCGTTCACACAAAAAGGAGGAAAATCATTATGTTCCAAAAGAAACCCAGTGCCAGTGAAGCAGACGGCGTCCAGTACCGCCGTGCAAAGCTCTGGCAGATCATCTGTTACGCCTGCAACGCTTTTGTGGGCATGAGCGTCTATTCCCTGATCGGTATGGCCAGTTATTCTGCCAGCATCGGCTACGGCATCACCACCGCAACCGTCGGTCTCATCCTGATGCTGGCCCGCATTCTGGACGGCTTTACCGACCCGATGCTGGCGTTCATCTACGACCGCGTCAACACCCGTTTCGGCAAGCTGCGCATTCTGCTGATCAGCGGCTACCTGATCGAGGCTGTCGGCCTGCTGTGTATGTTCAACCTGTGCTCCAGCAAGGGCTTCGGCTTGCCGGTGTTCGTTTTGACCTACATTATTTACATCATCGGCTATACCGTCACCAACATGACCGCCCAGACCCTGCCGGCTATTATGACCAACGATCCCCGCCAGCGTCCCACCATCGGTGTCTGGACCACTGCACTGAACTACGCCGTGCCCATGGGCATGAGCATGCTGATCTACACCGTCATCCTGCCCAAGTGCGGCGGCACCTTTAATCAGGACTTCCTCAGCACGGTCTGCACCATCGTGCTGATCATTGCCGGCATCGGCACCCTGATCGTCTGCGCCGGTATCTCCGCCTACGATAAGCCCGAAAACTTCGAGGGCACCAGCAAAAAACACGAGCCGCTGAAAACTGCGGATATTCTTGAGGTGCTCAAGCACAACAAGCCCCTGCAGTGCTACATCGCCTCCAACGCTTCCGATAAGCTGGCACAGCAGGTAGGCAGCCAGGCCATCATCAACACGATGCTGAACGGCATCCTCATCGGCAACATGGGTCTTGCTACCACCCTTGGCGTGATCAGCATGGTGCCTTCCATCTTCTTTGCGGCCTTCGGTGCAAAGTATGTGGGCAAAAATGGCAGCAAGAAGGGCATCGTGACCTGGACCTGCGTCAGCATGGCCATCGCCTCTGTGCTGTTCCTGTTCTTCATCTTTACCGACACTCGTCAGATCGGTGTGATCGGCAGCTGGAACATGATCGTTTACGTCCTGCTGACTCTGCTGCAGAATGGTTCCATGATGTGCATTACCACCTCCAACACTTCTTACATGGCTGATACCATTGACTACGAGCTGGACCGCAGCGGCCGCTATATCCCGGCTGTCGTTTCTGGTACTTACAGTCTGGTGGACAAGCTCATCACCTCGGTGGCTGCTGTCATCGCCACCGGTGCGGTCGCCCTTCTGGGTTACACCACCACCATGCCCCAGCCCACGGATCCCTACACCAGCGGCATCTTCTGGATGACCCTTGCCATCAAGTTCGGTCTGCCCATGCTGGGCTGGGCCATCACCCTGATCGCTATGCTGGGCTGCCCGCTGACCAAGGAAGAAATGGTCAACGTCCAGAAACGCATCGCAGATAAGAAAGAAGCCCTTCGTCATGAAGTAATTGCAGAACAGATGCAGTAACACCCTGCAAAGACCGAAAGGGCTCATACGCTCTTTCGGTCTTTGCTGATTCCATCCATCTTTTATAAAGGAGTTTTTACCATGAGCAAGACCATCCTGTTGAATCAGAGCGACTGGCATTTTACCAAGGAGAACCCCGGCATCCCCACCGCTGTTATGGGTGAGGCCATTGCTCTGCCCCACACCTGGAACGCCGTGGACGGTCAGGACGGCGGCAACGATTACTACCGCGGCACCTGCTGGTATACGCTGGCACTGGCAAAGCCCGCCATCCCGGCAGGCGGCAAGGCTGTTTTGCAGCTGGACGGCGCAGCCATGACCGCTGCCGTCTACCTGAACGGTGAAAAGCTGGCCGAGCACAAGGGCGGCTACTCCACCTTCCGGGTAGACCTGACCGACCACCTCAAAGAGGAAAATCTGCTGGCCATTTCCGTGGACAACCGCGACAACGACACCGTGTATCCCCAGAAAGCCGATTTTACCTTCTACGGCGGCATTTACCGGGATGTGACCCTGCACATTGTCCCGGCAGAGCACTTTGCCCTGCCCGCTAATGGCGCACCGGCACTGAAGGTGACCCCCATCGTCACCGACCTTGCGGCCAAGACCGCCGAGGTCACCGTGGAAGCCGCCGTGGTGGGCGCACAGAACGTGACCTTTGCACTGGAGGGTCAGACCCTCACCGCCCCGGTGGAAAAGGGCACCGCAAAGGTTGTTTTCACGCTGGACAACGCCCATCTGTGGGATGGCGTGGACGACCCCTTCCTCTACACCGTATCTGCCAAGCTGGACAATGGCGAGGAGACCTCCGCCCGGTTCGGCTGCCGCAAGTTTGAGATCGACCCCCAGAAGGGCTTTATCCTGAATGGCAGGGAATATCCGCTGCGCGGTGTTTCCCGCCATCAGGACCGAAAAGGTGCGGGCATTGCCCTGACCAACGAAATGATGGAGGAGGATATCTCCATCATTCTGGAAATCGGGGCCAACACCATCCGGCTGGCACACTATCAGCACGCACAGTATTTCTACGACCTGTGTGATGAAAAGGGTCTTGTCATCTGGGCAGAGATCCCCTACATCACCATGCACATGACCAACGGCCGTGCCAACACCCTGACCCAGATGGAAGAGCTGATCGTCCAGAACTACAACCACCCCTGCATTGCCGTGTGGGGCTTGTCCAACGAGATCACCGCTGCTTCTGCTGTCAACGAGGATCTGCTGGAAAACCACCGTCTGCTGAACGAGCTGGCGCACAAGCTGGACCCCACCCGCAAGACCACCATGGCAAACGTGTTTATGCTGGAGACCACCAGTCCCATTCTGGAAATTCCCGATGTGAACAGCTACAACCTCTACTTCGGCTGGTATCTGGGCGAATTGGAGCAGAACGACGAGTTCTTTGACAAGTACCACGCCGATTACCCTGACCGCTGCATCGGCTTTTCGGAGTACGGTGCCGACGCCAACCCCCAGTACCAGAGCAGTCACCCGGAAAAAGGCGACTACACCGAGAGTTATCAGTGCGTCTACCATGAACATATCGCAAAGATGATCGCCGCTCGTCCGTGGCTGTGGGCGACCCATGTGTGGAATATGTTCGATTTTGCCGCCGATGGCCGTGATGAGGGCGGCAAGCACGGCGAGAACCAGAAGGGACTTGTCACCTTTGACCGCAAGCTCAAAAAAGACCCCTTCTATCTCTACAAGGCCTACTGGAGCAAGGAGCCGTTCGTGCACCTGTGCGGCAGCCGCTATGTAGACCGCGCCGAGGATGTGACTGAGATCAAGGTCTACTCCAATCTGCCGGAGGTCTCGCTGTACAAGGACGGTCAGCTGGTGGAGACCCGTAAGGGCGACAAGGTGTTCACCTTCCAGCTGCCCATCACCGGCAAGCACAGCATTGAGGCACGCTCCGGTGAGCACAGCAGCGTGATCCTGGTGAACAAGGTGGACGCCCCCAACCCGGATTACGCCATGGACAACCGCAAGAACGTGACCAACTGGTTTGACGGCGAGCTGGACGAAAGCTGCTGGTCGGTCAAGGACAACATGGCTGCCGCCACAGCAGACCCGAAAGTTGGTCCCATTCTGAAGCAGATCTCTGATAAAGCTGCCGCTGCCCGCGGAGATGTTGCCGCCGCCGTGAAGGACAACCCGGCTCTGGTGGCGATGATGGAGCGCGCCATGCGGCGGATGACCATTGAATCCATGCTGATGCAGGCCGGCGCTTCGGAAGAGGACATCAAGCAGCTGAACCGTGTATTGCAGGGCATTTCCAAGGAGTGATTCGATGAAACAAACCTATTGTAACCCCCTTGATCTGGGCTACCGTTACCAGCACATGAAGGAAGGCCCCCGTACAGCAGGTTTCCGGGAGGGTGCAGACCCCACGCTGGTATCCTTCAAGGGTAAATATTATCTCTTTGTTTCCATGTCGGCGGGCTTCTGGTATTCGGACGACCTGCTGCACTGGGACTTCCATGCAGACCCGGATCTGCTGATCTACGATTATGCCCCCGATGTGCGGCAGGTGGGCGATCACCTGTACTTCTGCGCCAGCCGCAAGGGGCGCAACTGTCCCATCCTGCGCACCGCTGACCCCCTGACCGAGCCGTTTACCGAAGTATCTGCGCCCTTTGCTTTCTGGGACCCGGATCTGTTCTGCGATGATGATGGCCGGGTGTACTTCTACTGGGGCTGCTCCAATACTACGCCCATCTACGGCGTGGAGATGGACCCGGACACCATGACCCCCATCGGTGAAAAGCAGGAGCTGATCTTCGGCAATGAAACCGTACTGGGCTACGAACGCCCCGGCAACAACGGCATTGTGGACCGGGAAGCCAGCGTGCTGTACCAGTCCATGAAGCAGTTCTATAACCCGGAAACCGGCAAGCTGGATCTGCCGCCGCAGATGGCAAACATCCCCGGCCTGAGTGCCGAAAGCCTGACTGCCATGTTCAACGCCGTGGGCAAACCCTACATTGAGGGTGCCTTTATGACAAAGCATGACGGCCTCTATTACCTGCAATACGCCTGCCCCGGCACCCAGTACAACACTTACGCCGATGGTGTATACACCTCCAATTCTCCGCTGGGTCCCTTTGTGCGGCAGGTATCCAACCCGTTTTCCGCAAAGCCCGGCGGATTCATCACCGGCGCAGGCCACGGCAGCACCATTGCCGACCGCTATGGCAACTGGTGGCACGCCTCTACCATGCGCATTTCCGTCAACTATGACTTTGAGCGCCGGGTGGGGCTGTTCCCTGCCGGGTTCGACAAAGACGGGGTACTCTACTGCAACCAGAACTTTGCCGATTACCCGCACCGCATCCCGGCTGGCAAATTCGATGCCGCCAGCCAGCAGCCGGAATGGATGCTGCTGAGCTACAAAAAGCCGGTCACGGCTTCCAGCACTGCCGAGGGCAGCAGCCCGGCACTGGCCGTCAACGAGGACTGCCGCAGCTGGTGGAGCGCCGCTGGTACAGAGCCCGGCGAATGGCTCTGCGTGGACCTTGGCAAAGAGAGTGATATCCGCGCCATTCAGGTAAATATGGCAGATGAAAAGCTTGTGGTGGACTTCCCTGCCGACAGCTACGGCGATACCCGCAAGACCCGCCACATCGAGACCCGGCCGCAGATCTCCCATTACACGGTAGAGACCAGTGTGAACGGAGCAGACTGGACGATCCGCGAAACGGTTGTCCGGGAGTGTTCCAACGGCTACTTTGAGTTTGCGGACGGCATCCGGGCGCGGTATGTCCGGGTGACCGGCGGTGCGCTGCCCTACGGACAGACGCTGCGCATCAGCGGCCTGCGGGTGTTCGGCAACGGCGAAGGCGCAAAGCCTGCACAGGCAGAAGCCGCCGGGATTCGTGTGGATGCACTGGACGCAACGATCAGCTGGCAGCACATTGAAAATGCGCAGGGCTGCAATGTCCGCTATGGCGTTGCACCCGACAAGCTCTATCTGAGCTGGCTGGTCTACGATGCAGACGAAGTGACCCTTTCCACCCTGACCGCCGGGCAGGAATACTACATCTGCGTGGACAGCTTTAACGAAAACGGCATCACGCCGGGCAAGACATTCAAACTGGAGACATGAGCGAATATGTCTGCGGAAAAGAAAAAACGCAATGTGAAAAAGATCGTTGCCACGGTTGCGGTGGGGCTTGCAGTTGTTTTGACCGTTGAATGGCTGTACATCGGTTGGCGATACAATTTTGGCCCTGCTAAAGCACTGGGGGAGATCCGACTGAAATCCATGCCCGGCAATGCGGATGAATACGATTTTGAGAAAATCACCCCGATGGCAAGCAGCCCACTTGCAGGGAAAACGGTCCTGTTTCTGGGCTCTTCCGTTACCAACGGCGCAGCGGCACTGCACCAGTCTATTCCGGAATATTTTGCAGCACGGATGGGCTGCACTGCCATCAAGGAAGCCGTGGACGGCACGACCCTGTGTGATATTGGAAAAACTTCGTATCTTCAGCGTCTGAAGGCCAATATCGACCCGGCCACCAAAGTTGACCTTCTTGTGTGCCAGCTGTCTACCAACGATGCTTCCAAAGAAATGCCGCTGGGTGATTTTGGTGATGATGCTTCCACCATTACTGGTGCAATGGAAACCATCATTTCTTACGCAAAAGAGACATGGAACTGCCCGGTGGTGTTCTATACCAACGCCCGGTTTGACAGCGACAATTATGCTGCTATGGTAAACCGCCTTTATGAACTTGCTGAAAAAGAAAATGTCGGCGTGCTCGACTTGTGGAGCAATGAAGAGTTTAATGCAATTTCCGATGAACAGCGTGCTCTGTACATGGAGGATACCATTCATCCCTACAAGGCCGGTTACCGGGACTGGTGGGGCCCGGAACTGGAAAAACAGCTGTGCGCATATCTGGAACAAAAATGAGGTGATTTTATGCCTATCAAAGCCGTGCAGCAATTTATGCTGGGCACTGTACTGAACAACGAACAGCAGGCCAAAGAGACCCTTGCCGCCATGAAAGCCGCCGGGTACGACGGCATTGAACTATGTGGATTTATGATCCATCCCATTGGCTTTGTGGTAAAGCTGCTGACCAAGGCCGCTGGAATGCCGGTGGGCAAGGGCGGCAATCTGGACTGGCACAAGCTGGTGCAGGAAGCCGGCCTGAAGGTGGTCAGCCTGCACACCGACCTTGGCAGTCTGGAACGGGATGCCCATGCAGTGGCCGAGGAAGCAAAAAGTTTTGGCACGGAGTATGTGGTCATCACCGGGATGTACCGGTTTGATTACGGCGATGAAGCCGCCATGCACGAACTTGCACAGCGGCTGAACAAAGCCGGCGAAGCCTTGGCAGCCGAGGGCATCCACCTGCTCTACCACAATCACAACTGCGAGCTGCGCCACGTGAATGCGGAAAAGCGCGCATACGATATCCTGCTGGAAGAGACGGACCCAGCCTTCGTCAACTTTGAGTTTGACAGCTACTGGTTCACCGAGGGCGGTGCAAACGCCTTGGCGTGGATGCAGCGGCTTGGTCCTCGCATGAAGCTGTGGCACATCAACGACCGGGGCACCCGCATCACCGGCAGCGCCATTACCCCCATTCTGAAAACCGACAGTATGGAGCTTGGCACCGGCAACATGGATCTGGACAGCCTGATGGCACAGGCACTTTCCGTGAAGGTAGATGCCATTATTCTGGAAAGCCACCGCAACTGGGTGGACAATTCTCCGGTCAAAAGTTTCCAGTTGAGCGCGAAGTATCTGAACCAGAAATTCTGATCTGCCATTTTCTCATCATTTCCTTCTTCATTACCCCATAAAAGCAGCGCCCCGCACCGGTTATTCCTTCCGGTGTGGGGCGTTGTGTTTTGCGGGGAATTTTTTTGCGTTACAGGGTATGGGTTCCCGGCTGCAAGGTCAGCTTTCTGCCATCCGGGAGGACAACTTCTGCGGTCAGATTGCAGGGTACAGTGATGGTGTAAGTCACAGCATCGCCTGCATACTGCCAGCCGCTTTCAATGCGCCCCACCGGGGAATCGTACACCGCTTTTGCCCAACCCAGTGCAGGGTTCGGGGTGGGAGCGATGGTCAGGGTCTGGCCCGCCAGATGGATGCCGCACACACCGCCGAACAGCCAGCCGCAGATCGCGCCGTAGGAATAATGGTTCAGTGATTCGCTGGGGTGTCCGGCTTCGTCGATGCCGGTCCATGTTTCCCAGACGGTCGTTGCACCCTTCTTGACCTCATAGAGCCAGCTGGGGGCGGTATCCTGCAGCAGCAATTTGTAAGCGGTGTCCGCATGGCCATACTTTGCCAGCACCTCACAGAGGAAGGGCGTGGAAAGGAAACCGGTGTTCAGGTGGCAGCCGTTTTCCAGTACCATCTGGTTCAGCTGGTCGGCGGCAGTCTGGCTCTCAGCTTCATCCAACAGACCGAATGCAATGGCACGGACATATTCACACTGCCGGTCGGATGTGATCTTCCCATGATCCGTAAAGGCGGCACGATAGGCAAGGCGGGCTTTTTCCGCTGTGTCACGGTACTGCGCTGCATCCTCTGCCTTGCCCAGCGCCTGCGCGATTTCCGCCAGAAGCCGCCCGGAATAAGCCAAATAGACCGTGCCCACGCTCTTGCGCGGGTTCATCATGGCCTGCATGGGGGTAATGCCCGGCTCACACCACTCGCCGTAGTCCAGACCGTTCAGAACAGTGTATTTGGCGTACTCGCCGGTCTGCTGCTCCTCGGTGGTCTGCTGTGCACGGCCAAGCAGGAACGCATACCACTTTTGCATCATCTGGTAGTTGTCCGCAAGGATCTTGCGGTCGCCGGTGCGCTTATAAAGGGCGTAGGGTACCAGAATGGCAGCATCGCCCCAGCCCGCCGACATACAGAGCATGGGGGTCATATAACCGGGGCGGCTGGTGGGCGGAGCAATGTTTGCCATGCGTCCATCCGGGTACTGGTTCAAGCGGCATTCGGCCAGCCATTTTTCCACCACCGGGTAGCAATCCATCAGGGTCAGACCGGTTTCAATGAACACCCCCATGTCGCCCGTCCAGCCGGCACGCTCACGGGTAGGACAGTCGGTGGGGATATCGCAGAAGTTTCCCTTCTGGCTCCACACACTGTTTTGCACCAGCTGACTCACATCAGCATTGCCGCACCCAAAGCTGCCGGTCACCGGCATCTCCGAATAGACGGCATGGGCGGTAAACTCTGCGCCGGTCAGGTCGATGTCCGTTTCTACTTTTGCGTACCGAAAGCCCATGATGGTAAAGCTGGGCTTATAGTGGTTTTCGCCCTCTTTGCAGATCAGTTCCAGCATCTGTGCCGTGCCGCCCTCTTTGTGGCGGTTCCTGTCCTGAAAGTTCTCCTGGGTGAAGTTGCCGTTCTCGTCCAGCGTTTCGCCGCAGAGCAGACGGATCTTCTGGCCTTCGTGGGCAGTCAGCTTCATTTCTACATAGCCTGCCATATTCTGCCCGAAATCCAGAACCGTTTCGCCGTTGGGCGTGCGGAACAGCCTGCCCGCAAAGGCTTCCTGCTCCCGGATGGGCACGGTGTTCATGCCAATGAGGGGGAGTGAGTTGGGTGCAGTCCTCACGCCGTGCCAGCCGGTCAGTTCTCCTTCCAGCCGGGCATCGTACACTTCGCCCTGCTGCAGATCATTCTGCCGGATGGGGCCGCACTGGGTTGCTTCCATGGCATCATCCGAAACGCAGACCGCCTTGCCATCCACTTCCAGCTGGAACAGGACCGCCACTTCTTTCCCGAACAGGTCGCGGTCACCATCCACACCGGAGGTGCTGCGGTACCAGCCATCGCCCAGTGCGATGAGCAGTTCATTCTCGCCGGGATGAACAAGCACTGTCACATCGTAGGTCTGTACCCCAAGGTGCTTGTCTGCGGTAAAGCTGCCGGGAGCAAGCACCATATCGCCGATCCGCTTGCCGTTCAGCCATGCCATATACAGACCCTTGGCGGTAATATACAGCCGCTTGCTTTCTCCTGCCGGGGCGGTGAACACTTTGCGCAGATAGCTTGCCGGACGGTGGGGCTGATACGGCTGCGCCTGCCCTTTGCCGGAGGCTTCCAGCGCAGCCTGCTTCTGCTCCCAGTTGGGCTTTGCAAAGGCGTTGATTGCATCGGTGCAGTCGATATCCGGCTCTTCCGTTTCCGGGCAGACCCACACGCCCTGCCAGTCGGCAAAGGGCAGACCCGTTTCAAAGACCGCTTCGCTCCACGCACCGGGCTGGTCGTTTTCATCCCACAGCCGGATGCACCACTGTCCCTGCGTCTTGGGCGGCACAGGCGTGGGCGTTTCGGTGTGCATCACACTGCTCAAGATCTTTCCGCTTGCCCACAGCGTTTCAGCTCCGGCGGTCACTTCGATTTCGTAGGCGGTCTGGCGCACGCCTTCGGCGCACTGCCACGATAAAAACAGCGTCCCGGCATCTATGCCGAGAGGTTGGGTCAGATGATTCGTTTTCAGGTTTGTTGCTTGCATCATCCACATCTCCTTTTTTCCGTTTGATCTCTGCTCTTAATTATAAAGGGAATCCCACGGAATAAGGGTGCAAAAATTTGTGTTGTCAGTCAAAAAGTCGTGCTATTTATGATAATCCAAAAAATTCATCTTGCTTCACGATTTTTCATCCGTACTGTCTGCGGTTCTCCTGTTATACTTTGGGTAAGGCAGGGATTGCACGATAAAATAAGTCCTACTCTCTCCACTTTACTGGCATAAATCTCTCAAAACCCTCTTGACGCATTCTACATACTGTGGTATTTTTCTTCTAAATTCCACCGTTCTTGTGGATTGGTTTGAAACCCTCTACAAGATGTGGTCGTGTTCATTTTGAACGCTGCCTCACCGTGGATTTTCCCTGAAAGATTTACCGCTCCGCAACACACCCGATTCATTTTGCCGCCGATTCACCCGACAAAATTTTTCGCCTGTCTTGCAGGGTGGTATTTTTCTTTTACGGGAGTTGTACCTTGAAAATTTCATGAGCCGACCGAACGTGATACCGACTTTCCGTCAACGCCGCTGCACAAACAGGGGCAGGAACTTCGTTCGGAGCAAACGGTGATTCCCATTACATGAGCAGAGACCCGCTACTTATTTTTTGCACCTTAACAATTCGGAAACAATTACCCGGAAACGGTTTTGAGCGCAGCGGTAGAGGGCAAGAACCGTCCCGTGGCCACAAATTTTCAATTCTTGAAAATTTCCTGTCCATCCGGGACTTCACTTCTCAAACTCTTGCGAGTTTTCCAAGTGATCTTGTTGGGGTAGCGCTTGTCGGGGCAACGCCCCTCCATCTGCTATCGCAGACCGCGCTGCCGCTTAAAAGCCCCACTGGGGCTTTCATTGCTGCGCTGCGCTTCGCAAACGCGGTCCCACCCCAAACCCTGCTCATGGTTCGCACCTGATGGTGCGAACAGCAACGGCGTGTCGTGCTTTACATAACTTCACCGAGGAGTTATCGAACAGACAGGAGGTACAATGACCAAAACGAATGTTCAACCGACCCCTAGCAATTCTCAGCACCACGACACGCCGAACAACAAACCAAATAGAGAGCAGACTGTTCTTCTTTCACACACCCATTATATAATTTTCCTGAATCTGCTTGACGAATATTACGGTTAGTGATATATTTATTACAGTAACCGTAATAAGGAGGCAAACCATGCGCGATAATGCAAAAGGTGGTGCGCTTACAGAAGTCACCTTTTATATTTTGCTTTCTCTTTATACGCCAAAACACGGATACGCTGTCATGCAGTTTATTGAAGAAAAAACAGACGGACGGCTTTCCCTAGGCGCAGGCACTTTATATGGAGCATTAAACTCTTTGCAGGACAAGAAGTGGATTGAACCTTATGGCGATAGTGAGGGAAGAAAAAAAGAATACCACATTACAGCACAGGGAAAAGAAATTGCAGAAAAAGAGCTTGCAAGACTAAACGAACTTGTAAGCATTGCAAGTGAAATTATTGGAGGTGCAGTATGAGTAAAAAATGTTATCGCTTCTTTGGTGGATTGCTAAATGCACAGGCAAAATGGTTAAACAAAATGTCCGAAAAAGGCTATCGACTTGTCCGGACAGGGAGGGTGCTCTATGAATTTGAAGAATGCAGTCCTGATGAAGTGACCTATTGTGTAGAGTTTATCGGAGAAAAATCAAAAGAGAATGCAACGGACTACGCTGATTTTTTGGAGGATATGGGCTACAAGGTATTTTTCAAGAATATCAATCTAAACTATTCTGTCGGAAAAGTTCGATTGCGTCCATGGGCGGAAATGGGCGGTCGTATTGCAACAAACGCAACAACTTTTAACAGGGAACTATTGATTGTAGAAAAATCAAACGACGGAAAGCCTTTTGAACTTCATACTTCTTACGCCGACAAAGAAAAATACTACCGCAATTTGCGTAACCCATGGCTATTCCTGCTGCTCCTATTCGCACTGTTTGCGATTATCAAGCATTCTATTGTCTTGGGTATTTTTTCATTGGTTTCTGCAATTCCCAGCATTCTATACCAGCTCCAAATTATAAATGTCCGACAAAAAGCCAAAACGTGGGAACAATAAATAATAATCAAGAGGGTGACAACAAAAGCTGTCGCCCTCTTGATTGTTATTTATAGAAATCCCGAAATCTCTTTCTCCACCATACCGCTTCCGTTTGAAAGCAGAGAAGAAGTCCTCGCATGGATCTGCAAGAATCAGCTGGGGCGGCGCAATCTCACGCCGGAGCAGAAGAAGTTCCTTGTTGGAAAGCAGTACAGCATCGAGCATCGGAAGCCCGGTGGAAACGGCAACAATCAGTACACGACAGCCACGCAGGAAGCTGTTCAAGAGGAATTGTGTCAAAATGACACAATTCCTCCCACTGCTACGGAAAACAGCGTCCGTAAGCAGATTGCGGAGCAACACAATGTCAGCGAATCCTATGTTGCCCGTTCTGAAAAGTTCATGCGAGGCGTTCAGATCATGGATCAGATGATACCCGGTATGCAGGAGAAAATCTTGTCCGGGCAGTTCAAAGTCAGTGATGCCGATATGCACCGTCTTGCCAGAGCAGATTTTCCGAACCGCAAGCAGATCGTGCACGAGATTCTGCACCCGGAGGACCGCCCTGCTCCGCAGAAACGAATCTACGGAATCAACTATTCTGCACTGGAAGCTGCCGTCCGGCGAATCCAGCAGGATGTTGATTTCCTGATGAAGTATCTCCCCAAGGTGCCTGATGATGCCTATGTGAAAGTGGAGACCACGAAGATTCTCAAACAGCATAAGGCATATATGGCACAGTTTGAAGAACTGCTGAACGATGAAAAAATCGCATAACGACAGGCACTTGTAAGCCATCAACGAGCCACCAGCCGCA
>OGKE01000916.1_pt1 | contig 23301 bp, 18 predicted proteins | sample 1572341 | NCBI WGS metagenome assembly OGKE01 (sample SAMEA2582091, study PRJEB24529) | metagenome | biome: Human gut stool | place: China | collected 2011
GGGGTTATCCTCAAACACCTGGGCGATGGGTACCTCCTTGCGGACCGTGCAGCGGTCTGACTGCTCGATATAGATTAAAATTCCAAGCTGCTTGTAAAGCAATACGGTATATGATACAATTAACTAAACTGAAGCCGCGAGGTGATTATGCGTATGAAGAAGGAATCCAAATGGTATGGACGGCATGGACGCGACCCCGTTGTTGTTTTAACTCTGATTTTTGTCGTACTAAAGGCAGCGGGATTCATTTCGTGGTCTTGGTTGTGGGTATTAAGTCCAATCTGGCTTACATTCTTATTTTTCGCCGCTATTTTTTCCGCTATCTTGGTCGGCGGGCGGATTGCTAAAGGGAAATGGTAATTTCCAGTTTATTTAACCATTATAGGTATTCGTATGAAGAAATGTAAATACTGCGGGAATGAACTAAATAGCACTTCCGAATTTTGCTGCAATGAATGCGAAAGCAACTATAAAGAAGCGCTGGAAAAGGATAGCCGTAAAACCAAGTATTTTATTTTGGGCATTGCTTTAGGTTTTCTCATTCTACTTTATGGCATCGCCCTAAGTAATCGCGCTTCCGCAATCGGAATCGGAATTATAGTAATGGGTATTGATGTTGTCTTACTTCCATTTACTACTCCTGAAACAGCAGAACTTTTAGGATACCAAAAAGCAAAACTTGTGGGCAGATTATTAGGCATACTACTTATTGCCGTTGGTATATGGGTAGGTTTTCTCTAATACCCGATAAAAAACAAAAGGCAGGCGCTAAAAACGTCTGCCTTTTATATTACCACTTTGAAATTGTATCGTCGCTAAAATAATACGCCTGAAACACCGTGCCGTCTTCCATAATGAAGCGCCCCTGTGCATCGTGCGGAATCTGCTCGGCTGCGCGTCCGTCCCCGATGATGATGGTAGACAGTGTAGTGTCTGCGCGGCCACAAATGCGAATGTTCATATTGTTCTTAATTTGCCCCGGCAGAATATTAGCGTCCGGGCGCTGGGTCGCAAGAATCAGATGAATGCCAAAGGCACGGCCCTGACGGGCAATCAATGCAAGACGAGCTTCAATCTGTGCCAGCAGTTCCTTGCGGCTTTTATCCGCGCCCGTCTTGTCAAGCAGTTCTGCCACCTCGTCACAGGCAAAGACAATACGCTGCATATAATCTCCGGACTTTTCGCGGTACTCGGTGATATTGGCAGCATCGACTTCCTTAAAAAGCCGTTTACGTTCTTCTAATATATCCGCCAAATGGTTCAAAAGCACAAGGAGTTTCTTTTCCTCTGTAATGATGTAGGCAAACTCCTGCCAAACATAAGAAAAGTCAACGCCGCCCTTGAAATCAGCCACATATACAACATCTGCCTGATGAATTGCCTGCCAGAGCAAGCACTGCACCAAGACGCTCTTGCCGCTGCCCGTGTTGCCACCAATCAGAATATGCGAGGTCTTGTCAATGTCAATAATCACATCACCCATCAGGCCACGGCCAAGAATCAGCTTGTTATCCTCATTCCGTAAAATATAGCGTTCATGCCATTCGATGGTATCAAAAACGTGTTCGGGCGGAATGCAGCACAGGCTCACCGTCCGGCGGTCATTGCCCTCTTTAACACGGGCTATCAGCATATTTAGGGCGCTTTCAAGTTCAAGTTGCTTATCAACCCAAGCGGACACGGGGAAGCCCGTGCAGTGATATGTCAATATAACGGCATTTCCACGCTGCTCTTTTTGCACTAAGTAAGGGGCTTCTCCCGCGCTGTTCGTGAATCCAATGCGGGCAAAATTGTGCTGCATTTCCAACGCTCCCGGCACATAGCCAACGGCAGCGGTACTAACGACAGCCCAACATAAATAGGTAAATGCTGCCGGTACAAGCATAACCCCCTTTTCGGTTTTACACTGGGATGCGCGGGCAGAGCCCCTTCGGCCTCGTTCCACTCGGCCACCTCCCCACTTCGTGAGGAGGCTTTCTCGCGGGCTCTGCCCGCGCAAAGAGCCTCCCCTTACAGGGGAGGTGGGCAAGCGCAGCGATGCCCGGAGGGGCTCTGCCCGTTTGCGGGTGCTACGACACCTTGCGGAAGTAATTTATCAAAATACTCTTGATATAATTATACCGCCGCGCGTAGCTGTTCTCGACGCGGATCAGCTCAAAGCCGTGCTCGCGGCAGATCTGGTCCTTCTTGCGGTCACGGCGCTGGACGGCGGGGTCGTCGCGGTGCTCGCGGCCATCCAGCTCGATGGCTAAAATCGGCATCAGGCGGCGGCCCTCCCGCTGGTAGACGACGAAGTCGAACCGCCCTGTGTAGAAAAGGTCGGCGCAGCCGGGGTTATCCTCAAACACCTGGGCGATGGGTACCTCCTTGCGGACCGTGCAGCGGCTGCCGTCGAGGAAGGCGTTGTCCAGCGCGTGGTTCAGATTTTCCAAAAAGGCATCCTCGGTCTTGGTGCTGTAGGGCTTGATGCCCAGCGCACGGCTGGCGGCGGGCTTCTCGGTCACCTCGGACTGGCCGTTTTTGCGCACGTACTGCACCAGCTCGTAAATGTCGTCGTCGGTGCTGTCGGCGTGCAGGCGGTCCAGCGCGGCCTGATTCGAGAGAATGACCAGCTGCTCCCGCGCGCGGGAGGTCGCCACGTTGATGAGCTCCTTGTTCGTTTTCAGCCAGTCGTAGGTGCGCGGGCGGGTCTGGTCGGTCAGCGCCAGGGAGAAGATGACCACGTCCTTCTCGTCGCCTTGAAAGGCGTGCACCGTGCCGCAGGCGGCGTTCTCAAAGTGCTTCGCGCGCAGCATGGCCTCGATGGCGGCGCGCTGCTTCGCAAACGGCGTAATGATGCCCACCTGCTTGTCCGGGTGCGCGGTCAGGTATGCCTCGATGCGGCGCACCTCCTGCGGGGCGGTGTTTTTCTCGTCGGTGGTGTCGTTGGGCACGTCCACATAGACGAGCGGCGTGGGGTCGGTCTCGCGGCTGGCAATGTGCAGCTTGTGGTTGTAGTATTTGCGATTGTTGAACTCGATGATCTTGGGGCTGCACCGGTAGTGGTAGCTCAACAGCGTCTCGTCGCTGACGGCGTCGCAGGCCAAAAAGCATTTGTAGATCGAGTTTTCGATGTAATCGTACTCCTGCGTGACACCGTAGCGGCGGCGCAGCGTGCGGTTGTCGGCGGGGTCCAGCAGAATGACAGGCGAGAGCTGCTGCGGGTCGCCCACAAGCATCAGCGACGCCCCGCGCAGGATGGGCACAAGCGACATGGCCGTGCTGCACTGGCTGGCCTCGTCCATGATGACCATGTCAAAGCTCGGCTCCGGGTCGCCCAGGCGGTGGGCGGAGATGCAGGTCGTGGCCACAATGGGAAAAACGCGCAGCAGCTTTTTCAGGTTCTCCGGCTCCGAGAGGTACTTGTTGAACTGCGTGACCCGCTCCTTGTCGGTGTCGGGGCTGTGGACGATGCTCATTAAATCGTTATATTTCGGCTCCTCCAACCGGCGGATGCAGCGGGCCGAGGTGTAGTAGAGGTAGCGCAGCAGCTCGTCCTCGTTGCGGTCCAGCAGAGCCAGCGCGTCGGCAGAGTCGATGCTGCCGTAGGCGGCCAGCTCACGGTCCACCTGCGGCAGCTGCCCGGCCTGCAGCTCGTACTGGAAGTTCATCTGGCCGCGGGCGTCCAGCAGGCGCCGGATGGTCTCCCGCCGCTCCCGCAAATCCAGGATGCGCTCATACCGTTCCAGCAGGGCGGTCAGCTGTTTGGCGCGGGCCGTGCGGTCCGCGTGGTTTTTGTCCAGCAGCCGCTCCGGCACGGGGATTTTTTTGCACTGCTCAAACAGCTGGTCGATGGTGCGCAGGGCCTCGGCGGTTTTCTCGTTGTTGCCAAGGCGCAGGATCGGGAACGGCACGGTCTGGCCGTGGTAGGTGACGGCCTGCAGCTTTTCCACAACGCCGTCAATGGGATGGTTGTTGTAGCTGGAAAAAAGCACCGTGCGCTCGTTGAAAAACGCCGTCGTCAGCGTGTTGACGATGGTGTTGGTCTTGCCGGTGCCCGGCGGGCCCTGCACGTAGGCCAGCGGGTAGCGCATGGCGTTGTTGATGGCCAGCAGCTGGTCCAGATTGACCTTGTTGTTCAGCAGCGCCAGCGGGTAGGACTTGCGGCGGCGCGGCTTGGCGGTCATCTCGCCGAAGAAGGCCCGCAACGGGGCGGTGGCCGTCTCGCCGGAGGGGTCCTCGAACATAGTAAGGATGCCGCGGTACTCATGCTCCAAGTCCACGGGGCAGTCGCGGCTGATGGCGACGAGGTAGGGCAGGTCATCGACCCGCACCCGCGGGTTGCTGCGGGTGATGCGGTCTTTGATGGTCTCGGCGTGCTTCGTGAACTCGTCCAGCAGCGTATAGTCGTCGGCATCCAGAAATTGATGGATGCTCAGCTTGCTGCCGTTGACGGTGAACTCCCGGCAGATGACCGGCTCCGCCTCGGCCCGCAGGGCGCGCTTTTTCACGTCGAGCCGCAGCGGGCGGTAGGCCAGCACGTACAGCCCCTGCCGGGTGTCAATGCTGATAAGGTTCAGCCCCAGCGTGGGCAGGCTGGGGCGGGCGGCGTTCTGGCGGCGGTCCTCGACCCGGCGCTGGAACCGGCCCACCAGCTCACGGAACTGGTCGTCGGTCAGCTCCAGCGTGTCCTCCTTATAATCGGCAAAGCAGTCGGCGTCAATTTGATGGATCAGGCTGTAGTTGGACTGGTAGGGCGTGGCGTCCAGCCGGTTGCAGGCGGCCAGATAGTCCAGCACCCGCAGGTTGGCGGCGTTGTCAAACAGCGCCGCGTACCGCCCGGGGTTGTCGCGGATGTCGTCGATGAGCGTCTGGTTGACGGGGCACCACGAGCCGTCCACGACCTCGGCGGTCTGGATGCGGTCAATGCTGATATGGTCGAGCGCCTGCACGCTTAATTTGCCCAGATGCAGCCCGTCAACGTTCAGGGTGCGGGTCCTGGGGTTCAGCCCGCGGATAGCGACCCAATATTTGGTCTGCTGGGTCTGTTGGTTTTTGTATTCAATGCTCAACCACCGCCCCTCATGAATGGCACGGAAAATCGAGCGCGTGATGTTGTTCAATTTTCCGCTCCTTTCGGGTCGTGGCTTTCTTGCCTCCCTCTGCGAGGAAGGTGGCCAAGGGGGCTACTTCGACAAGCGCCGGTATTCCAGCGGGGTCAGGCGGAACTGGTCGTAGAACGCCTGGGCAAAGCGGCCCTGGCTCTCGTAGCCGACCCGGGCGGCGATGTCCTGCACCCGTTGGGGGGTCGTGCGCAGCAGCTCGGCGGCTCTTTCGAGCCGGCGGCGGCGGAAGTAGGCGAGATACCCCTCGCCCAGCACGTTCTGGCAGTACAGTTTGAAGCCGCTCTCGCTCAAACCAAAATGGTCGGCCAGCTCCCGGGCCGGGCGGCGGACCGAGAGGTCCTGCAGGACCAGCGTCTCGGCCTCGCGCACACATTCGACCTGCCGCGCGGGGCAGCGGGCCGTGTCGGCCTCGTCGGGCAGGCGCAGCAGCTCATACAGCAGCCGCACGGCGGCATAGCGCAGCTCGCCGGGAGCGGCGTAGGCGGCGTCGTCCCAGACCTCGTCCACAATGGCCGTGATGGCGTCGCTCATCGGGCAGCAGTGGACGCCGCCGCGGCAGAAATAATCCGCGATGCCGCCTATTTCCAGCCCCATCAGCGTCAAAAAGCTCTCTGCCTGCACGGCGTCGGGGTCAATGAAAAGCTGCAGCGCCTCGTACTGGCTGCCGGGCAGGTAGAAGTCCGCACCGGGCACAGCAAAGCTGACGGCGGCATGACCCTCCGTCACGATGGCATATTGTGCGCCGTCCGGGATGGCGCGTCGTCCGCTGCGGCAGAAGTCAAAGACGAGCAGCCGCGGCCAGTCCAGCGGGGGCGGGCAGAGCGGCGCGTCCAGCCGGGTGAAGCAGAGCTGCACGCCGGGTGCAAGCTCCCGCCGGTCAAGCGGGGCTGCGGGGATGAGGTTGTCAGTTTTCATGTTTGGTTATACAGTAACTAAATGTTTTAAATTTTCGAAAAACTGTGCGCAAAATTCCGATACTGAAATGCACTGAAACGGTCATACAAGCCGAAAATGTGCGGATAAAAAACTGCTAAAAAGGCAAAATGTGCGAAATCGGAAAAATGGCAAAATAAGGGAAATACGTACAAAAAACCAAAAAATCAGTCTGTGACCGGCACATCGAGCCCGAACTCCTGCGGGCGGAACCGCGGGCAGACATTCTCCGAGATGCAGATGACCGACGCGGCCAGGCGGCTGCCGATCTCGCAGGCCTCGGCCAGCGTCTTGCCGTAGGTCAGGCCGATGACCGTCCCGGCGAAGAAAGCATCCCCTGCGCCGGTGGTGTCGATGACATCGACCTTCTTGGCGGGCACCATGCCGCTCTCGCCGTCGGTGCGGGCGTAGACGGCGCCCTGCTCGCCCATCGTCACGACCATGCAGGGAATGTTGGCGCTGCGCACGTTGGCGGCCAGCGTGGTGCGCATCTCGTCTGGCGTCAGGTGGTCGTAATCGTCGGAGAACATCAGCCCGGCCTCCTGCTGGTTGCAGACAAAGCAGTCGACCTCCTGCAGGAGGCTGCGGCGCTCCATGGCAATGCTCATGTTGGAGACCGCGGCGTAGACCTTTTTGCGGTACTTTTTGGCGTAGTGCAAAATCTGCTTGACGGTGTCCTTCTCCAGATCAAACTCGATGGCGATGCCGTCGCAGTCGGAAAAGATCTCGTCGCCCTTTTCCTTTAATAATGCGGTCAGCGGCGTCGTGTCGGGCCGCTTCGAGATGGCGGCGCAGACATCGCCGTCGTTGTTGAACACGGCCAGCCAGGTGCCCATGCCGTCCGGCATGCGCTGGATGTAGCGGGTGTTGACCTTGTGCCGGGCCAGCTTGTCAATGACGTCCTGGCCGGAGCCGGTGTCGTCCACCAGACTGACGAAGGTGGGGCGCAGCTCAACATTGGCAATGTCCTCCGCCACGTTGCGGCAGACGCCGCCGTGTACCTGCTCGACCCGGCCCGCGTTGCGCCCGCCCGGAATATAGGTGGACAGCGGATACCCCTTGATGTCCACAAAAACCGCACCGATGACTACAATGCCCATAAGAGACCCCCAAAAAGCTGATTTTACCTGTATTTTACCATACATTCGACATTTGCGCAAACCCCGCCCGAACGGGCAAAATGCGTACAAAAATCCGCCCCGGATGCTGAAGGATTCGACATCCGGGGCGGGGGGGGGTGCTTTTTAGGGCAGCGGGAGGATCGTATCCTCCTTCTCGGTGTAGCTGCCTCCATCCATGCGGGCGCGCACGAAGGGCACGCCGTCACGCAGATAGAACGTGTTGTGCTCCAGCAGGGCGTCCGGGTTCTGGGAAGGGCTGATCGTGCCGCCGAGGTCGTCGTAGCTGACGTTGCCGCGGAAGGTGTTGTGGATGGCCTCCTCCAAACAGAACATCACGCAGCCGCCCTCGTTCATGCGGCTGTAGTTGTGCTCGTACACCGTGCCGTCGCCGGAGTCGGCATCGTAGGCCATGCCGTCCTGATTGAGCCGCGTGTCAACGGCTTCGTTGCAGCGCAGCAGCGCATCCTTGCATTTCCACGGCCAGATGGCGGCGGCCACCTTGCCCATGCGATTGCCCGGCTCCCGATAAACACGGTCGTTCATCTCGCAGGCGACGGAGTCTGCCGTGTTGTGCTCGACCAGCGGACGCAGGGCGTACATGACCGCCAGGCCGTCGCCGCCCGCCGCTTTCACGTAGTTATCACGGAGAACGACATTCTCGTGACCGTACTGCAGAAAGGCTTTTTCTGCCAGCTCGGCCCCCCGGAACTGCGCGTGGGCGTAGGTATACCCCACCGCAATTCCCCAGCGGCTGACGCGGGCCACATAGCAGCCCTCGACCAGCACGTCGGCAAAGCGTGCCGCGCCGGTAGCGGTCTCATCTGCGGGCTGCAAGGCGGTCATGTAAATGCCGCCGTTGTTCATGTGTTTGTCGTACACGTTGCCGTGTACATCATGGATCAGCAGGTTTTGCAGTGTGATGCCGCAGCGCGTGCCCCTGTCCTTCGCAACCACAGCCACGCCGGTGCGCTCCAGCTTATCCGGCTGGGAATATTGCTCGCCGATGACAGCGTCGGCGCGGTTCGTCAGTTCCAGATCACGCACCGTGACATAGGCTGCATCATACAGCAGCACGGCGGAGGATACATACCCGCGGTACACATGGGTGGGTGCGTCCAGTGCGCAGCCATAGTCCTGATACCAAAGCCCCTGCCCGTCGGCGTCAATGCGCGGCGCGGGCCCCTCGCCATAGGCGGCAATCGTGATGGGGCTGTCTTTTTTGCCGCAGCAGCGCAGGTGCAGGAACTGCTTTTCAAACACGCTGCCGCATTTCAGCAGCACCGTGTCACCGGGGGCCAGGGCCAGCCGGTTGACGGCAAACAGTGTGGCCAGCGGTTTTTCCGGCGTCAGGCCGTCGTTGGTGTCACGGCCTGTCTGCGGGTCCACGTAATAGGTCTTGCACAAGGCTGTCGTACACCTCCTCCCGCATCCGCTTTTCGATGATTTGCTTTACTTCCTCATAGGGGAAGCTGTCGCCGGCGTACCGCGTGAACAGATCAGGATTCGCGTCATACCAGGCGCGGGTCTGTGCATCGGTGAAATCCGGGCAGATACCCAGTGCACGGATCTTTTCGCACGGCTCCGCGAAATCCAGCTTGAAGCGGGTCAGCTCATATTGCAGGTAGGCAGGGGCAGAGAAGCGCCGCGTGCCGTACACGGGCTTGCCGTCCTGTTCCGCTCTTTCCGCCTGCGCGTTTTTGGCCGCCCGGCGGCGTTCCAGCGCCTCGGGGCTGTCGTCGCCGATCAGCCCCCAGCGCTTTGCCAGCGTCAGGCAGGCTTTGGCGTGACGCCACTGCTCCGGCGTCAGGCAGTAGGTTCGTTCGTCCATCACTTGACTGCACCCGTGATGCCGTTGGCAAAGCTCTTCTGCAGGCAGAGGAAGATGATCGCGGTGGGCAGTGTGCAGATCAGAACGCCCAGCATCAGCATACCGTAGTCCACACTGTAGCCGCTCTTGAGGTTTGCGACCAGCATCGGCATGGTGATGGATGCGTTGCTTTGGAATACGATCTTCGGCCAGAGGTAGCTGTTCCATGCGTTCATAAACGTGACAGTCATCGCCGCGCCGTAGGTAGAGCGCATGATGGGGACAAACATCCGAAAGAAGATGCCGATCTCGCTCAAACCGTCGAGACGCGCCGCCTCAATAATGTCATTGGGGAAGGAACGCGATGCCTGCCGGAACAGCATGATCATAAACGGCGTCGAGATGGACGGCAGCACGAACGCCGCCCAGCTGTTGACAAGCCCCCAGTGGGACATCATCTTGAACAGGGGGATCATAATGGCCACGAACGGCAGCATCATCGCCAGCAGCAGGACGCTCATCAGCGCGTCCTTCGCCTTATCGTGGTAAATTTCAAAGCCGTAGCCCGCGATGGAGCAGACCAGCAGCGTGATGAGTGTCATCAGGATGGCGTTGCGGAAGGAGTTTGCCATTGCCAGCCCCAGATTCTGGTTGGCAACCAGCGACTTGAAGTTTTCTACCAGATAGGTGCCGGGGATCAGCTTGCCGCGCACAACATCAATGCTGGTGTTCGTCGCGCCGCACAGCATATAGTACAGCGGGAACACAGACAGGAAGCTGGCCAAAATCAGCACAGCGTGCGCCAGAATCTTTTTACCCTTAGTCACGCTTATCACCTACTTTCATCTGGATGGCAGACAGCACTGCCACGACCACAAGGATAAACACCGACAGCGCCGCCGCATAGTTGAACTTGGGCGTCTCGACAAACGAGATGTTATAAATATAGTGGGTCAGTGTCATGGTCGCCTTGCCGGGACCGCCTGCCGTCAGGTTGACGGACTCATCAAACAGCTGCAGCGTGCCGGAGGTGGACATGATGGCAGTCAGCAGGATGGTGGGCTTCAGCAGGGGGATCGTCAGGTGAACAAACTGCTGGAGCGGGGAAGCGCCGTCGATGCGGGCCGCTTCGTAGATCGAGTAGTCGATGTTCTGCAAACCGGCAAGATAAAAGACCATGTTGTAGCCGGTCCAGCGCCAGACCAGCGCAATGACGATGACCCAGCGTGCCGCCCATGCGTTCTGGAACCAATCCACTGTGGGGATGCCCACGGTGGACAGCACCCGGTTGACCAGACCATCGTTGGCAAACAGGGATTTGAAAATCATCGAGTAGGAGACAAGCGACGTGGCGCAGGGCAGGAAAATCATCGTGCGGTAGATGCCCTTGCCCTTGATGTCCGGGCTGTTGAGCAGCTGCGCCAGGATCAATGCCAGGATCAGCATAATGGGCACCTGGATCACGAAATAGAAAATCGTGTTAAACAGGCACTGCTGGAACGTGGCATCCTTTAAAATGCGCACGTAGTTGGCAAAGCCCGCAGGCTGTACAGCGCTGCCGGTGCCTTTCTGGAACGAAAGGATCAGCGCCTGCACCATGGGGTAAAAGCAGAATACAAATATCAGGAGTGCTGCCGGCAGCAGGAAGGCCCAACCCGTCAGGCTGCGCTTCTGCTCCATATTCAGTCCTTTTTTCTTCATCGTAGTGTCTCCTATTTTGCCACAAAAGCAAGGGCGCGGCTTGCAGCGGACGTATCAGATGCAAACCGTGCCCTTGGCAAATTCTCAGTTGTAACCGGACACAGTGTGTGTCATGTTTTGCTTAGCCAGCGATGTTGAACTCCACGGTATCCTGGGCGTTCTGCATCTCGCTGTCAATGTCGGCGTTGTTCTGGACGATGTTGGTGACGGCATCGGTCAGGGCGCTGCGCACGTCAGAGTAGTAAGCGCCGCAGTCGAATGCGGGGACCTTGCCTGCAAACTCAACGATGTCCTTGTAAACGGTCTGGCCGCCGTAGAACTCGGAGGGCTGGTTGTAGACGTCGCTCTCGGCAGCGGGCAGGTAGCTGGAGATCGCACCGGCGTTGGGCAGCAGATCGTCATACAGCTCGACGCTGGAACCGAAGGTACTCTTCAGGAAGTCGAAGGCCAGCTCGGTGTTCTTGCAGTTGGAGGAAACGGCCCAGCTTGCGCCGCCGCAGTTTGCGTAGTTGGTGGCACCGTCGATACCGTCCAGCTTGGGCATATTCACGATAGCCCACTTGCCGGACTGATCCGCGGCAGCCTGCACGCTGGACATGATCCAGCAGCCGTTGATGACGCCGGCAGCCTTGCCGTCATTCATGGAAGCAATGTACTGGTCCCAGTCGGTGTACTCGGCCAGAATGCCCTTGTCGACCATGTCCTTGTAGACGGTCAGGGACTCTTTCAGCGCGGCATTGTCGGCGATCTTGACCTCGCCGTCCACCACGGGGGAGGCACCGGCAGACTGCATCATCTCGATGATCAGCTCGGAACCGCCGGAGGAGGTCAGCATCGGCACGCCGTTGGCGTCCACGACCTTCTGCGCCTTCTCCTCGAACTCGCTCCAGGTCAGATCCTTGAAGTCGTCGACGGTCAGACCGGCATTCTCGATCATATCGGAACGAACCGCCATGACGGAAGCGCCGTTGTCGAAGGGCAGACCGTAGTGGTGGCCATCGACGGTAGAATCAGCCAGCTTGCCGCCGGAGAACTTGTCCCAATCCAAGCCGGAGTCGGTCAGGTCGGTGTAGATACCGGGGAAGTTGGCGACCATCTTATGGTAGGAGTAGTCCTGCATCAGGAAAAGATCAGGCAGGGTGCTGTAATCCTCGCTGGTGGCAGCGGTGATGAGCTTGGTCTCGATGTCGTTGTAGACGTTTTCTTCAATGTTCAGCTTGAAGTTGGGGTGGTCCTTCTGGTAGATGGCCTCCGCCTGCTTCAGGGCGTAGATGTTGAAGTTGGGGTCCCAGGCCCATACGGTCAGGGTCTCGTCGCCGTCAGCGGTGGTGTCGGCGGCAGTGGATTCTGCGGTGGATTCGGCAGGGGTGCTGTCAGCGGTAGAGGTGGCTGCGCTGCTGGAAGCGGCACCGCCGCCGCAGCCGACCAGCAGGGATGCTGCCATAGCTGCCGCCATAAGGGCTGCTGCATTCTTCTTTTTCATGGGGGTTTCCTCCTTAAAAATGTTTCTCCATTCTTTGGCTGTATAACGTATGTCCCACGGCGGGGCATAAATTATCGGGTGTTATTCGGCATCGTCTACCCAGCGCATCTCGCGCGGGGCCAGCGTCAGGCTGTCGATCAGATGCCCCTTGATGTACAGGTCTGTCTTTTCCTCGGCATCTGCGTTGTTGATGACCGCGATGCGCTTCGTTTCGGGGAATACCGTGACCTCGGTATCGACGTTGGTCACGTAGTAGTGCTTCATCTCCTCCGGCATACCGGCGGCGTAGTAGATGGCGCGCAGCAAAATGCGGCAGTTCTGCGGGGAGTAGGGCAGCCCGGCAAAGTAGACGCTGTGGCCCTTGCCGTACTCGTTGACGACCAACTGGCTGTACTCGCCGTCCTGCGCCAGGATCTGATAGTGCTTGCCCTGCGCGTAGATGCGGCTCGTGCCCTCGCCGAAATCAACGGCGGTGTCAATATCCTCCAGGATAAAGTGGTGCGGGTCGCAGGTGTTGTATTTGTCGGTGCTTAACGAGAAGCCCATCTCGCGGTCCACGCCCATCACGTCGGACAGCTGGAAGTACCGCCCCTGATGCTGGCAGGCGGTGGGCTCGCCCACGCCGATGAAGCCGCCGCCCTCGTCCACAAATTTGCGGATGGCGGTCACGACCTTTTCGTCGATCCAGTTCTCGGCACCGCTGAAGGCTGTGTACGCATCGCCGACGTTGATGATGACGCCGATGTCCTTGGGAATGCCGCTGCGAATGTCATCGAAGTCGATGAACTCCACGTCAAACGGCATGCCGCTCAGGCATTCGAGAACACCCTCGGCGGAGTAGGTCTCGCGGTGGTAAATGGAGTGATGCACCTGATTGCTCATCCACTTGCGCAGGCCGCCCCAGCAGTTGAGGATGGCCACCTTGAACGGGGCAACGTAGGACTTTGTGCCCTGCATATTTTCGTGGATCTGGCGGAACTCGCCGACCACGTTTTGAATCTCGTCGATAAAGCCGGGCCAATTGCTGGCGAGCTTTAAGTAACCGCCGTAGCCGATGCGGTCCAGCGGGCTGCGCAGGATCGCGCGGCGGGCCTTCATCCAGTTGGTGCGGGCCTCACCGATCGGGTCGCCGCCCTCGGTGAACACATCGGGGAAGAAGTAGGGCAGCAGACGGCCTTCGGTGTACTTGACGCCCTTGATGTCGGAAATCATCCGCAGCGTAACGCCGCTGCCGACAGAGCCGACCACGGCGTCCAGCCCGATGGAGGCAAAATACTTGCCGTAGGGCTCGGTGCCGATCCAGTGGTCGCCGAGGAACATCATCGCTTCCTTGCCGTAGGAGTGGACGATGTCGACCATCTCTTTGGCAAGAGCGCAGACCTCCTGCTGCTGGAACTCGATGAAGTCGCGGAACTCCTTGCTGGGCACGCGGAACATCGTGTTGTGGTAGCCCTGATCCACAATGAACTCGGGGCGGAACTTGTACCCTGCCCACTTTTCAAATTTTTCCAGAATGTAGGGGCTGACGCTGGCGCTGTAGCCGAACCATTCGACAAATTTCTCGCGCTTCTGGTCGTCAAAGGTCAGCGTGAACTGGTGGAAGAAGGTCGTGAACCGCACCACATCAATGTGGGGGTTGGCCTCGCACCAGCGGCGCAGCTTTTCTTTTACATAGGCCTGCGTCTTGGGCTGGCGCACATCGTAGGTCAGCTGGTGGGGCGTATCCTTCCAGTCGTTGGTCAGGAAGTTGTACATGTGTACGGGGTCCCAGATCAGGAACGCCAGAAAGCTGACGGTGTACTCGTGATAGGGGACGGTTTCGATCTCGACCTCGCCTGTCGGCTCGTCGAAGAACCATCTGTCGGTGGGGACGACCTCGCCCGTCGTGCGGTCAATGACCTCCCACCAGCGCTTGGGGTCATCCAGCGTGTTGACCTTGAGCTGCTGGGTGTGGAAGCCGTCCATCAGATGAACGCGCAGCTTCGTGCCGCGCGCCGTGTGTCGGTCACTGATAAGATACTCCTGCTGGACCTCGTCGGGGTTTGCCTCCGCCCAAGCGTTGTCCTTGCGGGTCGTATAATAGGTAGCGTACTTTTTGGCGGGGTCCGTCAGCAGCTCCTTCGGCATTTCGGTGCCGTCGCAGTCACGCAGGGCATCCGCGCGCAACCACATCTGCGTCTGTGGGAAGTGTCAATCTTCCGGTCTGCTCCATCTTCATAATCCCTTCTCTGTCCGCTTTGTCTGCCACGGCAGGCATCGTTTCATTGACATCATCATACTTGTTTCTGCCCTCTTTGAACAGTAGGTATATTGTTGCGCATTTGTACTATCTTGCTTTGTTTTCGAATGTCGGCGGCAACATCAGAAAATAAAGAAAAAGCTGCACAAAAAGTAAGATTTTTCTTTGTGCAGCTTGCTGGCTTTGGGCCTGTTTGCAGCGAAACGTGCCGATATTCTGTTTTACATCGTGATTTTTTATGGAAAGCTCTTGCCATGCGCCCCAAATGCGTATATAATAGGGACGGAACCGGAAACGGCCCACGGCTTTTTACTTTTCCGTTCTTGCTTAATTGTGTAACGATATTGCTCCGCATACTTTGGATTTTTTGTATATATTTTGTCATTCGGAGGCGCACCGCCTATGAACACACGGTATGAATTCAATATGGACGTTCCCCCGCGGGAGGCCATCCGCCTGATGTACGTGAGCAAGAGCCGCTTCGGCGGCGACTGGAACTCGGTGCCGCATACCCACTCCTGCACCGAAGTGTTCTACTGCGTGGATGGACGCGGTCAGTTCAACGTCGAGGGCAAAATGTTGGACGTTGCCCCGGACGACATGGTCATTGTGAATCCCCGCACCCTGCATACCGAGTTGAGCTACCGGGCAAACCCGCTGGAATATATTGTGCTGGGCATCGAGGGCATTGAAATTTTGTTTGACCAGAAGGACCACGGCTACACGATGCTGAAATGCGGTCCCCAGCGGGAGGAGCTGCTGAGCCTGATGCAGCTGCTGCTGCGGGAAATCGACGCGCGGGAGGACGGCTGCGAGATGGTCTGCCAGGACCTGACCGAGGTGCTGCTTGTCAGGATCGTGCGTATGGCGTCGGTTTCGCTGCGTCTCACCGCGCCGCCCGCCGAGAGCAAGGAATGTGCCACTGCAAAACGATATATCGATGAAAATTACAGTGAAAGCATTACCCTGGACAAGCTGGCGGAGATTGCCCACGTAAACAAATATTACCTGTCCCACTCGTTCAAGAACGAGTATAAGGTCTCCCCCATCGACTACCTGATGAAGCGCCGCATTACCGAGGCCAAAGCGCTGCTTACCAGCACCGATTTCAGCCTGACCCAGATCGCCGAGCAGATCGGCTTCGGCTCTTTGGCCTATTTTTCCAAATGCTTCCGCAAGGTCGAAGGCACCAGACCCAATGAGTACCGCAAAAGTGCCCGGCAGAAATCCGCACAGGCTACCCGCTGAGCCTGTCCTGCCTATATTAAATAGGTAGGGGCGGCCATTGGCCGCCCCTGGACTGTCGAAAAACTTAATGGGAATATTGCAAACTTTCGGTAGATTTGTAGGGAACGGTCTTGACCGTTCCGTGCTGCCTTGCCAAAAGCACGACGCGACGGGAAAACCGCGCGCCATTCGGCGCGATTTTATGCGCTGCGCGCGGCCAGATGTGCGGATGGGTCAAGACCCATCCCTACAAATCTTCCGGTAACAGGCTTTTTCTACAAGCAAAGGGATGCCGCGAATGCGGCATCCCTTTTTGCGTTTTGAAAGAGTGCATTGTAGGGGCGAGCATTGCTCGCCCGTGCCCGTTTGTTTTGCAAGAAAACTGTCCCGGGAAATGCGTTGCTGCGCCGAGTCGGCGGGCGACCAAGGGTCGCCCCTACACATGCAACAGGCAAGAGGGTGTAGGGGGGCCAAGGGGCGGCAGTCCGGGACATCCGTCGCAGGAATGCGGTGCTCAGTTCAGCGTCACGGTGATGGTGCCGATTTTGGTGTTGTCGGCGGTGGTGCTGCCCAATGCGCCGTTCAGAGACAGTGAGGCCGTGGCCTTGGGGGCTGCCTCCACAGTCGTGCCGACGGCGGTTTCCAGATTGAGCGATGCGTTGTCGAAGCTGCCGCTGATGCCCTCAAAGCCGGAGGCTGCCGCATAGCTGAACGCTGCCGTAACGCCCGTGTTGGAGTGGTTGGTCACGGTGATCGTGTTGCCGCCATCATTGTCTACCTTCCAGACACCGCCTTCGGCGTCGGTGGTTTTGTGGGTGGAAGGGTCCCAAATACCGGCTTCCGCCGTATAGGTAAACGCCATATCGCCCCAGGTGATGTCCACGCTGTACACCGGGCCGCCCGCGCCGCCGGACGAATCTGCCCTATAGGTTGCCTTTACATCGTGGCTGGCTGTGCCGCCGCCTGTGGTGATCGTTTCCGCGTAGGCAGACAGGGGTGCCAGAGAGAACACCATGGCAAGGGTAAGTACCAGAGCTGTTTTTTTCTTCATCATTGTTTTTCATCCTTCCTGAAAAATTGTACGGGCATTGCCCTATGTCGTCCGTGCGGGGGTCAGCCCGTTACGGTGACGGTTACGGGAATTTCGGCGTCCAGCATAGCCTTGGCGCCGGTTTGCGGGTGGTAGAACGATACCTTCAGCGTGCCGCTGCAGCTGCCTGCCGTCAGGTCTTTTTCGGCACCGTCCAAAAGCGGCAGCTGGGTGACCTGCTCGCCGGGGGCCAGCAGGTCGGATCGTGCCGCCTCACGCTCCCCGACGACCAGGCAGACCGTGGCGTCCCAGCCGGACTTTTCGGGGTTGGCAAACAGCAGCGTGACCTGCCCGGCGGTTAAGTCGATGCCTGCCGCATCGGAATAGGTCAGCGACACCGTGCCGCCGCCGGAGGACGTCGATACCGAGGATTCCGGCGCGGGGGTGGTGTCCGTCGCCTGCGGCTTTTTGCGGCAGAACAGCACGCCAAGCAGCAACAGAAGCAGCAACAGCAACAGCAGCAGGAGCAGCAACCGCCGCTTTTTGCCTTTTTTGTCTGTGTTTTCCATCAATAGCCCCCTTCCAGTCGGACCGTTACCGACCCGATTTTTGCGTTGTTCAGTGCCTTGCCGGGGCGGCCTGTCAGGCACAGCCGCACGGTTTTTGTCCTGCTTATCGGCAGGGCAATCAGGCTGACGGTGTCTCCGTCGCTGTCGGCAAAGCTGCCGCCGATTGCCGTGTCGGTTCGTGTGTATTGGAACTTCACGCGGACTTCGTTTGCGCCCTCATTCTGCACGGTGATGACATCGCCGTTTTTGCGGTTCGGTGCCCAGCCGCCGCCGATGTCATAATCGTGTGTGGCAGGGTTCCACGCCCCGTCGGTGTAGGTGTAAGCCAGCTCGCCCCATGTGACGGTGACGGTGTTGGTGCGTGTTTCTACCTCGCCGCAGACTGCACAGGTGCGCCTTCCGGCGTTCCAATCGCCGAATCTGTGGCTGCAGGTCACGTTGACATACACCGTGGTTTCGACCTTTTCGTAGTTATGGGTGTCGTCCGGCTGAAAAACAACGGCATAGCGTCCTCCGCCGAGAGGGGGCTTGACCGTGGCGTCTTTCCACACAAAGCGGCCTGCCACGGTGACTGAGGGGCGGGCGTTGTTGTTTTTGGCAATGCCGCCGGTCAGGGCGCTGGCAGCCAAGGTGTCACGCACAGCCAGGTCCAGCGTGGCAACCGTTGGCTGCGTGGTGATTTTCGGGGTGGCTTTTGTCACCGTTACACAGACTACATTGCTTTTTGTGCCGGCTTGCTGGCCGTTGTCCGTGCGTGTGGCCGTGACCACCACGTAATAGTAATGCACCCCTGCGGTGGGGGTTGTGGGGTAGGTGGGGTCTCCGTTTTCATCGGTGATAGGGATTCCGTTGTCGCCGTTTTCATCACAGGCATACCAGGTTCTTTCCAGGGTGTGACCCGAGGGTTTATCGGAACTCACACGGTGAAAAATGCGCTCGCCATAGACGCCTGTCGTCGGATTCATCGTCAATTCGACATTTTTGGGGGCCGTGGCCGGGGTCAAATGCCAATGCGCGTACAGGATATGGTTTTTGGCGGTGGTAACGGTGGTGGCACTGGTTACCTTGGTGCCGTTGATTTGATCGGTATACCAGCCGTCAAAGGTGTAGCCCCCCTTGCGTGAGGCGTCGGGCAGGGAATTGTATTTGCTGCCGTAGGTTACTGTGTCATTTTTCGTGCTGACTTGTCCGCTTGCCGTGTTGATCTTGCCGCCGTTGGCATCAAAGGTTACCAGATATTTCTTGGCTATCCAGTGGGCATACAGTTTGGTGGGTGGATTTGTACCGACGGTGGTGGTTTCGGTTACTTTTGTGCCGCCGATTTCTTTGGTATACCAGCCGTCAAAGCTGTAGCCTGTGCGGTTGGGTGTGGGCAGTGTGCCGTAGGTTTTGCCGATGGTCACCGCTGTGCTTGTCGGGCTGACCCTGCCGCCGTTGGGATCAAAAGTTACGAGGTAAGACGCGGGCGTGACCGTGCATGTAGCCTTTGCCTGATTGCTGTAGTTGCTGCCGTAGGTGCCCGCAATCCAGACGCCGAAATATTTGGTAATATCTTTTGTGCTTCTTGTGGTGTTGACAAAGTCGAAGCTTTTGGTTGCAGAAAGGCTTACGGGCGTGGTTTTACTGCCGTCTTTCCCCATCATTTTCTGAACGATATTGGTATTTGCATCACTGCCGCCAATCGTCGTTTTTATCGTATTTCTGTCTGGTATGCACGGATAAAATACCGTCGCCGTGTTGGCAGCGGAAACATCCCCCAGATACACTACCTGAAAAGAAGCATTCGAGGTCGCTCTTTTGTTGGAACGGGTGTACGTCCCGTTCAGCGCAATATCAAACGTTACGGTGTAGGTCGTGTTGGCGGGGACTGTAACCGTGACGGGAATTTCCTTATAGCACAGCTTGAAGTTTTTGTTGTACCCGGTGTCAAGGCTGACGCTTATACCGCTGCCGGACAGAGTGGCACTGCCGGAACCCGCGGCGGTAGCGGGGGAGCTTGCACCATAGGTCACGGTGTCGGGGTCCTTCTTGCTTACAGCGTATTGGTAGACCTTGCCCTCTGTGGAAAATTTTATGGGCAGGGCGGCGGCCGCCGAAGCGCCCACCACCGCAATGCCGCACAGTACGCACAGGCACAGCGCAGCACACAAAATCCGTTTCCACCGCGTCAAGGTATTGAACCTCCACTTCCTTGCGCCGCGCAGGGTCTTGACAACGGCGCTGTATCTCGTATAATGACAGTATAACCCGTCCACCCCTGAACGAAGCAAGCACTTTTTTTGAGGAGATTTGCGCCATGCCGGAAGATGCGAAAAAGCTGTTTCAAATTACCGAGGCCGCCCGCGCCTGCAGCCTGTCCCGCAGTACGCTGCTGCGCTTAGAGGAAAAGGGTCTGCTGACGCCCGCCTACACCGCGCCGGACAGCGGACGCCGCTATTACGACAACCACAATGTGGCCCGCATTTTGCAGATCGAAAAGCTGAAAGCCATGGGCCTTGGCACCGAGGATATAGCTGCCTACTTTGCCAGCGGCGGCGAGACGGCTGTTTTGCTGGCCGCACTGGAGGAACACCTGCACGAGGTTGCGCGCGGGGTCGAGGAGCTGCGCCTGCGCGCGGGCACGGATACGGGCATATCGGTGCAGGTGCTTACGCTGCCCGCCGTGACCTGCTGCCGCCGCCTGTGCGAGGGACACACCATTGCCGAAAAGTACAACGCCATGTATGATTTTTACGGCGAGTGCGTACGGCGGGGGTATCGCCTGTCTGACGAGCCGATTTTTACCGTCTCGCAGCGGCGGGATTTTTTGAACGGCTATATCACGGACGAGCCGTATCCGTTTTGGGTGTGCGTGCCCGTGCGCCCCGAAAAAGCCCCCAGGGAGGCCGTGACTCTGCCGGCCTGCCGCGCCCTGTCGGTGCTGTATTACGGCAGCTACGCGGGCGCGGACGAGGCGTTTTTGCGTCTGGGCCGCGAGGTGAAGGAACGCGGTCTGACACCCGTCGGGGACCCGCGTGTGCTGGGCATTGTTGCGCCCTACACCGGGCGCGAAATCGAAACCAAACGGTATTGCTCCCGCCTGGTGCTGCCGGTGGAGGGCGAAGCCGAACCGTCTTTCCCGCGTAATAAAAAGTGAACCCCCGGAAGGCCGCCTTTACGCACCTTGACGCAACTTTGGGACGAAACAACTAAAATATTGCACAACCCGCACAACGCAAAAATGCGCTGTGCGGGCGTTTTTTGTTTTAGAACCGGTCAGTATGATTATGCAATGTCTATTCGTCCCAGATGTATTGCGCGTTTCCGCAAAAAGTGCTTGAATGACAAAAATAGGGCTATACCATAACAACTTCCGATACAGCAAAGAAAGGGACACTCCATGAGCAAAAAGGAACAGGGCGGCATCGTGCTGCAGAAAAAACACATTGTAATCGGCATTATCGCGGCGGTGGTGATCATTGTGACAGCGGTACTGGCGGGCATGAAGCTTTCCCGCAGCCAACAGCAGGACACCTTCACCCCGGATCTGGAGCAGGGCACCAGCGCATGGTCGGGCGATCAGCTGCCGGACAAATCCGCCGACAGCGGCGAGGCAGTCGGCATCAAGATTCCCGGCTATCCGTCTATCAGCCTGCCCGCCAACCAGCAAACCGTACAGGTGGCGCTGCTGAACCCGGAGGGCAACCCCTGCTACTTCACGTTTGAGCTGGTCCTGTCCGACACGGACGAGGTGCTGTACACCAGCAAGCAGGTACCGCCGGGACAGATGATCGAGGAGATCACCCTGACCCGCCCCTTGGAGGCCGGGCAGTACAACGCCACCCTGCGCATCACCACCGCCAGCCTGCAGGACGGCAGCGCCATGAACGGTGCCAACGTGGAAACTATACCGGAGCCAAAGCTGCCAAGTGAGGCTGTTGTGATGTTTGATCAAGCATTGTAATCCTAATAATTTATAATTCTTATTCAAGCAAGCACTTGATTTATTTTGCGAAGTCTGATATGCTATTATAAGAAACATTGGATAATGCACAGAAATTGGGGGATTGTGTTTTGAGGGAAGAAAAGAAAGCTGAAAAGAGACAGGAGCTTGTAGGCGTCTGCCTTGACTGCTTTGTCGAAAAGGGACTGACCGTTGCCACGACAAAGGACCTCTGTAAGGCGGCAAAACTGCAAAACGGCGGCATCTACTATTACTTCTCCACCAAAGAGGAAATCGTTCTTGCCTGCGCCGAGGAAGCGATCAGTCGAATTGAAAAAGCTGCGTTTGCCATCGTGTTTGAAGATATTAGTGACATCAAAAGCATGATGGATCATCTCGGTGAGCTGGCGGATAAAATGTCGCCTACCATGCGCTTTCTGGTCAGCGTATGTGTGTCGCGCGAATACGGAGAAAAGGTAAAGCCTTCCCTTGTGCGGCTTGCGGCAAGATACCCTTATTACACGGGCAGGATTGCGGAGATCCTCGGCTGCACCGACAAAGAGGTTGCGCCGTTCGTTCATCTGTCGATCCTCGCCATCAACAATTATATGATCTTTGCCGAGCGAGCGCTGTTTGACCCACAAATCGAAGCGGTCAAAAAAGAGCTTTCAAGGCTTGCGGAAAGAAAGGGGCGGAATAATCGATAGTTTACCATAAAGAGAAAATCACAAACGACTTCATAGTAAATCCATACGCACAAACCCTTCCGAGGAGATGACCAAAAACAGAAGAGAATCATAGGAGGACAACATGAAAAAGATACTTGCAATTCTACTATCGCTGCTTACACTGCTTTCCTGCGGGCTTCTTTCCGCCTGTTCTGCCGAAAAAACGCAGCCGGATACACCGGATACTGAGGCCGTGTGGGAAACGGTCAGCGAGGCATACATCTATGCGTTCCCGCTGGTGCTGACCGACGCAACCAAAACCTTATCGACCAATACGGACGGCACCATGACTGGCCGTGCGCCCATCAATCAGTTCAACCATGTAAAAAAGCTGGCGGACGCCTCTTTCCGCACCGTCGTGACGCCGAACGTCGATACCGTCTATTCGCAGGCATGGCTTGACATCAGCACAGAGCCTATGGTCTACGTCCTGCCGGAAACGGATCGCTTCTGCAATGTGCAGCTTCTGGATGCGTGGACGAACACCGCCGCCGTGCTGGACAAGGCGGGTGCTTATGCCATCGCGCTTCCCAGCTGGGAGGGCGAGCTGCCCGACGGTGTGACGCGCGTGGACGTGCCCACCGCAACGGTGTGGTCGATCACCCGCACGGTGCTGTCCGGGAACGAGGATCTGCCCAATGTCTATGCCATTCAGGAGCAGATGCAGCTCCTGCCGCTTTCGGCTTATGTACAGGGAGGCGAGTATGCCGCACCGCAGGGAGCTTATAAAGAGGAAAATGACTTTGTTCCCGTAAACAAAGTGCTTTCCATGACGCCAGCAGAGTTTTTCAATACGGCGAACGCTCTGATGCAGGTCAACCCACCCGCCGATGCGGATGAGGAATTGCTGAAGAAACTCTCCGCCATCAACGTGGGTGCGGGTAAGACCTTCGACGCCGCCCTCCTGGGCGAAGGAGCTGCCGAGCGCTGGACGCAGATGCTTCAGGGGCTTCGCGCCACGCTTGCCGCCGACGGCGCGAAGTATGCGCAGAAACTCGGTCAGTGGATCTATTACGGCAAGCCCATCGGCGACTTCGGCACAGAGTACACCTACCGCGCGATGGTAGCGCTGGTGGGGCTTGGCGCCAACACCGTGGACGTGGCGATCTATCCCAAGACAGCGGTGGATGAAACCGGCGCAGCGCTGACCGGAGAAAAGACGTATACGCTCCACTTTGAAACCCTTCCTCCCACGCTGGAAGGCGGCTTCTGGTCCGTGACCGCCTACGGAGAGGATGATTTCCTCATTGACAATTCCATCGACCGCTACTGCATCAACGACCGCTCCGACTTCAAGCTGAATGCGGACGGCACATTGGATATTATCCTGTCCAAGGATGCACCGGAAGACACCTCTAACTGGCTGCCTGTTTCCGACGGGGAATTTCATCTGTTCATGCGGATCTATGTACCGGATATGACAGCACTGGATAGCT
>OGKE01000941.1_pt1 | contig 22766 bp, 18 predicted proteins | sample 1572341 | NCBI WGS metagenome assembly OGKE01 (sample SAMEA2582091, study PRJEB24529) | metagenome | biome: Human gut stool | place: China | collected 2011
AACAGCAAAAACTTTCTTTTTATTGCTGTTAGCAACACTTATAACTTTTGTATCTTTTTTTCCTGTTTTAACCTTTGTTGATGTCACACTTTCAGTCTCAACTCTTCTTACTTCCTTTGAAAAAGTATATCTGTCATCATACTTTAACTGAAGTTTCTTCTTTGTTTTTTCATAACTTACATCTGACCCTCTCTCCCCTGCTGCAAAATATAATTTTCCTTTTTTCTGAATAAACATTTTCTTCTTTAACAACTTGTTTGTGTAACTAGATGTAAAATACTTTCTAAGTCGTTTTTTTAATTTTTTCATTGTGTTATATTTCTTTTCTGTAACTCTGTAATAATATGACTTGTATTTTGAGCCGGGCGTTTTTGCCTTTATGTATTTTGTACTACATTTAACAACCCCCAGTCCGTTAAATATTTTCAACATTTCATAAGCACTTTTTACATTTGTTTCTTCCATCACTTCACTTGATGAATAATACAGTTCCTCTGACTCTGCCTTAACATCAATAGTTGTAATTTGTAACAACATACTTAATACCAAAAAATAAATTAAAATTTTCTTCATAATAGTTTTCCTCTCTTTCTTTTTGTATTATGTTTATTTAATTTAAATGCAAAATTGTAGGCTCACAAGCTGAGCTGTAACCACGGACGGTTTCATTATATGTACAATTTACATAATATCGTATAGTCTTTGAGTCTACTACTTCAATGGTTCCATTTCCCTTTTCATCCATGTTATCATATGTAAATGTCCCCTTTCCTTCTGACAGGCTTACATTATCACATTTAAAACCTGCGATGTAAGATGATGAATATTTAAGTTGATAATCAAAAGAAATTTTATTAATTTCAGCAAAATTTACAGTAACTGAAATGTTTCCGCTGTCATTTGTGTATTCTCCAACTGTAGCAACCTTATTTTCCCTCTCTTTCTTTTTGCCAAGCTCTTTATTTAATTTACTAACTTTTTCCTTTAATTGTTTTATTTCTTTGTTTTTCTTTGCAAGTTTATTTTTATACGATTGAATTGTATTATCGTTGTTTTCGTTTTTACTATTAAGATCTTGTAGTTCATTTTCTTTTTCAGAAACTGTATTTTTGTAACTTTCAATCTGTTTTTTAGAGTCAGAATATTTTTGTTCTGTAGTTGTAAGTTTGTTATTTGTATTAATTATCACAACTCCAAAACCTCCGATCAATACGATAACTATAACTAGAGCGATGATTATTAATATTTTCTTTTTTACCATCCCATTTCCTCCTTTACATCCTCCTCTGTCTCCCCAAACCACTGATAATGACTATGTCCATTAGCTGCCGGCTCGTATCCATAATAAATTTCCTTAACATCCTCCCCATACAAAGAATATTTTAGTAACTCATCATCTTTAACTTTGACCCTTACTATAACCATACCATCTTTTCCATCCACTGCTTTAACGTCTACTTGCCGTTCCTTAGGAGCAATAATAAAAACATTATTTGTCAAAGCACTTTTACACTCTATTTCTGCTTCGTCACCATTTTTTATTCCACCTATATTAAATACACTTGTAGCTACCCAAACTATTATTGCTATGGTAACAATTCCTGAAATAATCTCTCCTAATCCAAAACTATTTGAATTTTTGTTGGTATTATTTGTTTTTTTGCCTATATCCTTTTGAGCATTGTTAGAATTTTGTTTTCTTTGTTCTTGTTTCTTTTCTATATCATTACTAACTTGTTCTTCCTTTTTGTTACCTTCCTCAACTTGAATTTGCTCATTAGCCTTTAAATTTTTGCTAACTTTCTTCGCTTCACTTTCAATGTTTTTAATTTCATTCGCTCTTTCTAAAGATTCCCTTGCTCTTTTTGCTTTTTCACGTTCAAGTTCCACTTCGTTATTTCTTAAAATCATATCGTACTTTTTCAAATATGATTTTCTTACAAGGAAAGTGTGTACAATTGATACTATATACAAAATTGCCACTACATCTGATAATATTTCTCCAACTTTCCCTGACGCATCTCCTGCAATTATTATTCCGCCCCACAATACAACGAAATAAATAATTCCGGTTATTATCCACTTTTTTTCTTTGGTTTTTATACCAATGTTCAAAAAACTAATAGATGAAAAACCGAAAAAACTCCAAATAACCCATAGTGAGTTTTGCCTCTCCCATTTCTTTCCTCTTACTGTAATTTCTTTTCCCATACATTTCCTCCTTCTTGTTCATTACAATAATTTGTCCGTATTAAATTTTTTATCCATTCCCGTTCATTATTTGTTTTTTATTTTACTCTTTTAGCTACTATTTGTCAATTTTATTACTTATAGTCAATGTATCTTTTTTCCCACTTATTGTATGATTATTTTAATTGTGGTTATTCTTTTAAAGTAGGTGTTTTATGAACGATATTAATTATTCTGAAATCGGAAATAAAATTAAACAAAAGCGCAGGGAACTTGGCTATTCTCAAGAAGAACTGGCTGAAATTTGTGGTATTTCGGCATCTTATATTGGTCACATTGAACGTGGTTCAAAAAAGATGTCTATTCCTATTGCCGTTTCTATCGCTCATGCACTTCAACTGAGCCTTGATTATCTTTTTCTTGATGCCTCTGATGAAGCAAATGATATACTTTTAAGTGTTCAGTCTCTACTTAAACAAGGCACTCCAAGTCAGGCTGACACATTGTTAAAAACAATCAAGATATTAAGTGAAAATATCAACAAACTATAATTTAATTAACACTCTTTAAATACAAAAAAGATGTTTCTGGATTTATCTTACCAAAAACATCTTTAAAAATTACTTGTCTGTCAGCTTAGTATTTTATATTTTTTATAATGCATTTTTTAATTCTTCACAGTTCTGATATCTGTCTAATGGATTTATACTCATTGCTTTTTTTACAATTTTCTTCATTTTCCCATTACACATTACTTTTGAAGGATGCTCTCCTGTCAACATTACATTAATAAGCACTCCAATGGCGTAAATATCCGTTCTCTCATCGGACTGGCTTATTCCGTATTGCTCAGGTGCTGCAAAACCTGTTGTGCCAAGAACTTTTGTGTCCTTTTCTTCTTCCACCTTGTATTCTTTAGACGCATTAAAATCTATTATTTTCACATTTCCACTGTCCGTAATCATTACGTTGTCCGGCTTTATGTCTCTGTGTATAATGTTGTGACTGTGAATAACGGTAAGTCCATCACAAATCCCCTTTATTATTTTTATTGTTCCTTCCTCTGTGTACAACCCACTTTTTAGCACTTCTCCCACGGATATTCCCGGAATATATTCTTCCAATACCAATGCTTCATGCTCTCCCCTTGCCACTTCATATATTTGTGGCAGGTATTCAGATTTGATTGTTAAAAGTTTTTCATATATATCAATTCCGCTTGTTATATGTCTTACTATAATGTTAGTTTGTGTGCTTTTATTTCTATAAACCAAAACCTGGCTTTCCTCTGATTTCTTTAAACATTTAACAAAACTATATTCTTCTTTTAGTACATTACTTAGCCAATGGTACATTTTTTTCTCACCTGTTTGTTATATAATACTTTATATCACTTACTTATTTCATATCTTAATATGTTACATTATGATAAAATAATTATATTGTTTTTCATTGAAAGGAGCAACTATGAAATCAATTCCTACCAGCGAATTATTGAAACAGCTAAACAATGCTAATAACCTGAATGAATACTTCAAACAAAACCAGGAGTATTTTTTAGATAATACAATTTCCGAATATTTATATAATGTTTTTGCAGAGAAATGTCTTGTAAAATCAAGGGTGTTTAGAAAAGCTGAAATTGATGAAATTTATGGTTATCAGATTTTTAGTGGCAAAAAGAATCCTTCAAGAAATACTTTAATTGCCATTTGTATCGGTGCCCGTTTTACACTTAACGAAATTCAGAGTGCCTTAAAAATCGCAGGTTATGCCACTCTCTATTCTAAAAGTAAAAGAGATAGCATAATTATTTTTGGCATTAACAATTCAAAAGATGTCTGTGAAATAAACGAAATGCTTTTCGAACAGAACGAAGATACTTTGAACTAAACACATGTATTTAATTAAGCATAAAAACTTCACCCCTTAAAAATAGAATTTTATATTTTTTATAAATTTTCCTACATTAATATAAGATTCTTTTTTTCAAACTTTTTTTGTTAATATTTTGCTTTATCGGATTAAATCGTTAGTTCGCTAAACTTTTTCCACTTTCACATTGATAATATTTTATCAATATGCTATATTTAAGAGTAGCATTTATAAAGGAGATTAAGGAATGTACAAGATTTTACGAAGAAAACAACTTAACGACACTGTAGTGCGTTTAGATGTAGAGGCTCCATTTATTGCTAAGAAAGCAAAAGCAGGTCAGTTCATTATTTTAAGAATTGACGAGCGTGGTGAAAGAATGCCTCTTACAATAGCTGATACTAATGCAGAAGAAGGCTCTGTTTCTATTATCTTCCAGATAGTTGGACAGACAACTATGCTTCTTTCTCAGATGAATGAGGGAGATTGTTTATTAGACTTTGTTGGACCACTTGGTGCTGCAACTGAGTTTGGCCACATTAAGAAAGCTTGCGTTATCGGTGGTGGTGTAGGTAATGCCATAGCTTATCCATCTGCAAAAGCTTTATTTAATATGGGCGTTGATGTTGATGTTATCGCCGGTTTCAGAAGCAAGGATATTGTTATTCTTGAAGATGAATATAAAGAAGTTTGTAACAGACTTTTCATTACAACAGATGACGGAACTTACGGAGAGAAAGGTTTTGTAACTAACAAGCTTCAGGATTTAATCGATGCCGGTAACAACTATGATCTTGTTATCGCTATCGGACCTATCCCAATGATGAAATTTGTTTCTAAGGTTACTGAACCTTATAATATTAAGACTTTAGTTTCACTTAACCCTATTATGATTGATGGTACAGGTATGTGTGGCGGATGTCGTGTAACTGTTGGTGGTGAAATAAAGTTTGCTTGCGTTGACGGTCCTGACTTTGACGGTCATCAGGTAGATTATGACGAGCTTATGAAACGTAATTCTACATATAGAGAATTTGAAGCTCACGATAGAGAAAACTGCCGTATGTATAAAGCGGCTGATGAAATGGGAGGTGCCAAATAATGCCAAACATGTCTTTAACAAAGGTTCCAATGCCTGAGCAGGATCCTAACGTACGTAATAAGAATTTTGAAGAAGTTGCTTTGGGTTATACTAAAGAAATGGCTATGGAAGAAGCAACTCGTTGTATTAACTGTAAGAACAAACCTTGTATGAGTGGTTGTCCTGTATGTGTACGTATACCTGAGTTTATTGCTAAGGTTGCTGCAGGAGAATTTGAAGAAGCTTACAAGATTATCACAAGCACTAATGGTCTTCCTGCTGTTTGCGGACGTGTTTGCCCACAGGAAAATCAGTGTGAAGGAAAATGTATCCGTGGTATCAAGGGCGAACCTGTTTCTATTGGTCGTCTTGAAAGATTCGTAGCTGACTACCATATGGCTCACAGCAATGATGATGCTGTTAAACCTGAATCTAATGGTATTAAGGTTGCAGTTGTTGGTGCAGGTCCTGCAGGACTTACATGTGCCGGTGACCTTGCAAAACTTGGTTACGAAGTTACTATTTTTGAAGCTTTCCACAAAGCCGGTGGTGTTTTAGTTTATGGTATTCCTGAATTTAGACTTCCTAAGGCTATCGTTCAGAAGGAAGTTGAAAATCTTGAAGCTTTAGGTGTTAAGGTTGAAACTGACATGGTTATCGGTAGAGTTCTTTCTATTGATGAAATCATGGAAATGGGATTCAAGGCTGTATTCATTGGTTCAGGTGCAGGTCTTCCATCATTTATGGGTATTGAAGGCGAAGCTTTAGTTGGTGTTTACTCAGCTAATGAATATTTAACAAGAGCAAACCTTATGAAGGCTTACCTTGATGATTATGATACACCTATTATTAAGAGTAAAAATGTTGCCGTAGTCGGTGGTGGTAACGTAGCTATGGATGCTGCAAGAACTGCTTTAAGACTTGGTGCTGAAAATGTATATATTGTTTACCGTCGTGGTATGGAAGAACTTCCTGCCCGTGGTGAAGAAGTTCATCATGCAATTGAGGAAGGCATTATCTTTAAGACACTTAACAATCCTGTTAAGTTAATCGGCGATGAAGATGGTCGAGTTTGCAAGATGGAATGTGTTGAAATGGAACTTGGCGAACCTGATGCTTCAGGACGTCGTCGTCCAATGGTTATTGAAGGAAGTAACTTCCAGTTAGACGTTGATACAGTTATTATGTCTCTTGGTACTTCACCTAACCCACTTATCAGAACTACTACTGAAGGACTTGAAGCTAACAAGTGGGGATGTCTTGTAGTTAATGAAGATACTCTTGAAACAACAAGAGAGAATGTTTATGCCGGTGGTGATGCCGTAACAGGTGCTGCTACAGTTATTCTTGCTATGGGTGCCGGAAAACAGGCTGCTGCAAGCATTCACGAAAAATTATCAAAATAATAATTGTAATATGAAAGTGTAATTAAGTTGCAATACATATGATTAGTATTTAGACTTTTGACATTCAAATCATAATATATAACAAGACAGGAGCGTGCCGTTATGTGGCATACTCCTGTTTTTGTTATGTTCAGTAATAGAATCCTTGCAATAAGCAGAGTAAATTGGCGTATGTACCTCAAAAAATAGGCTTTTTTAAATATCGGGGTACATGTATAAAATTGAGATAAAAAAAGAATGATTTAATAAGAAACTCCACCTACACACATATTCATAATCCTTGTAAATACTTTAATTAATAGGATTTTCGCATTAAACCCAAAAGAAACTCCAACGATAATCGTAGTGCATAGCAATTGGTACTTTGCAACAAACTAATTAACGTTGGAGTCTTGTTTTTCCATTAACGTAATGTTATTTCTTAATCTTTACCTTCTTTATTTTGACCAAGGTCCTTCCATACTACCATCGTCTAATGTTACATAAGGTCTACGTGTAGTTGTTTCAGCCTGTGTTGGTTCATAACCTTCCGGATTTCCGTTGCTTCTATACATTTCTCCGGCTAAAGTCAATTTGCCTGTGTTGTAAAGCCAAAGTCCTGTATTTGCATTATTAAATTAAACCCGTTCAACTCTCTATTTAAAGTTATAAGTGAAAAACGTTTTTAAGCCAATGCTAATATTTAATAAAAATTTTTACTTATTTTTGTATATATTTTTTACTGTTAAGATAATGTAATTTGCAATTCTAATCTCATATTTTATCCTGGATATTTTTTTATAAAAATTAGAGTATCAAACTACTAAAAGATTGATTACATGAATTCTATAAATTTATTTAAGATTTTTTTCAAAAAAAAGTTGACAAACTTAAAAAAAATGATATATTAGTAATAGTTACTATTATTGTTATTAAGAAATGAGGTAAGCATGATTAAACGGAGCATTCAAAGAGAACTAATCAGAGATAATCTGACACATCGTACAGATCATCCAACTGCCGATATGGTTTATCAGAGTATCCGCGAAGAACTTCCTAATATAAGTTTGGGAACAGTATATCGTAATCTTAGATTTCTTGTAGATCAGGGTGATGCCCTTTCACTTAAACTTGGTGATGGAAAAGAACACTTTGATGGTAATGTTAATCCACACTTTCATTTCATATGTACTCAGTGTGGATGTGTAGATGACATATTTATGCCAACTATCGATGAAATCTGTACCACTGCTTCTAAATACTATAGTGGTGACATTAAGGGACACAGTACCTATTTCTATGGTACCTGCCCTAATTGCAAAACCAAACACTAAGTGTATTTTATAAAGGTTTTATATTAACAATATTATTTTTAAAATTTAGGAGGAAAAAAAGATGGCAAAATTTGTATGTTCAGTATGTGGTTATGTTCATGAAGGAGATTCAGCACCAGAAAAGTGCCCAGTTTGTGGTGTTCCAGCAGAAAAATTCACAAAGGTAGAAGAAGGCGAAAAGACATGGGCTGCAGAACATGTTGTAGGTGTAGCACAGGGTGCAAGCGAAGACATCATTGCAGACTTAAGAGCAAACTTTGAAGGAGAATGTTCAGAAGTAGGTATGTATCTTGCAATGGCAAGAGTTGCTCACAGAGAAGGATATCCTGAAATCGGATTATACTGGGAAAAAGCAGCTTACGAAGAAGCTGAACACGCTGCAAAATTTGCAGAATTACTTGGTGAAGTTGTAACAGACAGCACAAAGAAAAACTTAGAAATGAGAGTTGAAGCAGAAAACGGCGCTACAGCAGGAAAATTTGACCTTGCAAAGAGAGCAAAAGCTGCAAACCTTGATGCAATCCATGACACAGTACATGAAATGGCAAGAGACGAAGCAAGACACGGCAAAGCATTCGAAGGATTATTGAAAAGATACTTTGGTTAATTACGAGCAACGTTAAAATAAATAGCTTACACCTGGGAGTTTACTCACAAAGGTGTAAGCTATTTTATTTTAATGTTGTGACAATCTCCAGCGAGAAGTAGCAAAGCGGATTCGAGCTGGAGGTTGCTCCTAATTATAGCTACAAGCCTAGCAAATATGAAATAAAAGTAGTTGAATAAGGATGCTTGCATACTCAGACGGCTACTTTTTATTTTATATTTATTGGGCGACAGCCCTCCATGAAATAGCCCGTAGGGCTATGAATGGCTCGGCTTCTACTGCTTGCAGGAATTATCGTCTTTTTTTATTTTTTAATGTTGTGACAATCTCCAGCGAAAAGTAGCGAAGCGGATTCGAGCTGGAGGTTGCTACTAATTAATTTTTTATCTAAATACAATGCAAAAAGTCCCCAACTCACAACGCCTATGTTTGTGAATTGAGGACTTGTACTTTTTGCTATTCTTTTTCCAACACTTCCATTATAGAATCAATATCATACTCAGGTGCAAATTCACCTGCAACATTGTAAATTTTCTCTATGGTTGATACATCTTCTTCCAAATCATCTGCGATTTCTTCAATGGATTTATTTTTTGCTAACTTCTTGCATATCTGCTTTATTAGTTTTATTTTTTCTCCATTCACTCTTCCAACTTCTAGTCCGTGTTGTTCCCCTTCCTCATAGAAATCTTCTTTCCAATGAGCCATTGTTTCTTCTTCGTTGTATTCTCTCCAAAGCATGTCTTCTACCTCCGATCTATGATCCTGTAGAAATTCCTTCAATACGTTATTGTCCAAACAATAATCAATGGCTTTTTTTATTGCATCTTTCAATTCTAACGGCTCTGCCAGGAATTCCTTTATCTTACTTACCATAATAGCATATTCTCTTAGAATTGAACACTTGGACATTAATTCTTCGTTGTGTCCTGCATTTATGTTTAGCACTGTTGCAGTCCACTCGAATTCTCCGTCCTTGCACGGAACCATGAATGCGTCTGACAGTTTCAGCACTTCCCTGTCAGGTCTTTTTTCATTGCCGTTGTAAAAAACATAATATTGAGGTGTAGGTATTTTAATTAATTTTCGACGAAAAACATCCAAATTGTTTCTCACTATGTAGTCATTATAAAGTTCTGCCGAATACCTGTAGCCTCTTAGCGGCATATTATAGCTCCATGTACTTTGATGCTCATAAATAACCATGTTCCAGTCTATAATGCATGACACGTCATTTTTCATGTTCATATAAAACACATCGTCCAATGTATTTATTTCCAAATCATCCGGATTTGTATAATTGCTGTCATTTAATGCATTATATAATTCCAATAAGTTACCTTTGTACTTTTCATATCCAAATAGTTTTCTGAATACTCTGTCTTTGTGTTTTTTGTTTCCTTCCATAAACTCTCCTTTAATTTATTCCGGAACCGTATTATCTCAAGACATATATAAAGCCAGCAAATTAAAAAGCTAAATATCTTATATCACTTTTTAATTGTATTTATAATTATACATATATTATGGAAGTTTGCAACAATAAATTTATATAATTTGTTATTTAACATAATATTATCTTTAATCATAAAAGGCACTTCTTTTCAAATACAACCGTATCCGAAATGAAATGCCTTTTAATTATGTTCTACTGTACTGCACAAACCACTTGTTTAGAAACTTCCCTATATACAATACTCTATTGTATATATTTCCAACATTGTTACAACAATTTAGCCAAGCGTTCATTTACTCTACCTATAAAATGATTACTTCTGTCTTTTAATACTTCCCTGCACTCCTGTTCATTATCTACACATATTTTACCATTTAAACCAAGTATTGATTTTGTTGCATCATCATCTATTCTCTTTACATAATCACTTAATTTGTCATTTAAAATATCTCTATTTTCTTCATCTGTTATGTAAATGAAATTAAATGGAGAATTTAGAAAATAACTATCATCCTTTCTCAAATCAACTCCTGATTTCTTGCTTTCTTCAGAATCTGATTTTAGTGATGCTAAAGGTATAACATGATGTTTGTGTAAACTTTCATCTATAAACGGATTTAATTCTTTTTCCTTATCTATAAGACCTTTGTATGTCATTGATAAATAATACTGACATACAACATCCCTAAAAAATGATTTAGGTGTTATTCCTGCACTATTCATCTCTAATAACAAAAATTTCTTTTCTGAATAATAATCCACTTTAAACATTTTTTCCTTTAACTCTGCTAACCACTCTGCATTTTTGGTTTCAATTGTATTAATAAGCTTTTTAATACTGGTAATAGTTCTTTCTGTTTGATCCGAATTATAATAACCTGAAAATATACTTATCCAATACCATGCTTCTAAATAGTCATACGTTCTACTATCTTCTCTGTAACTTTTGTTCGATAAAATATATGAAACAACTACTAACATTAACTTATAATTTATATCTTTAATACTTCTAACACCACATCTCATCTTGAAAAATAAAAGTGCTAAATCCAAAGCATCACATACATCTTCGCATTTATTTTTTAAGTCACAAGGTTTTATTGCTAATATTTTGTTCTTTTTAATCAATTCACTTTTAATATCATCCGGATTAAATAATCCGGCATATGAATAAAGAGACATAACATTTAAATATGCGTCAATATATGTATTAACAGGTTCTCCATTTTTATTTTCGATACATCCCATATCTATCGTGGCTATATATTTTTCTGATGTTAACTTTGCTCTAACATTTTCATTGTTTTTTAATTGTTCATTATAAATAGCCTCCGGATACTTTCTTTTCTTTTTCATATATTTTTCTATTTTATCATAATAATTTTCATCACTTTCACTTGCAAATCTTGCCATTACTAATTCAAATGTTCCTAGAGAGACTCCTCCTTCATTTAAGTTTTCATATATATTAATTGCTCTGGCTCGTTTGCTATTATCGACAATTATCTGATGTAGTTGTATATTATTTAAACAGGATACAAGATATGATCTTATATTATTTTCCCATTCACTTGCCTGTGCATCTAATTTTTCCTTAAAACTTTCATTTGGCATAACTTCCGATACTTTATCAGATATTATATTCTTCTCAAATATGCTCTTTTTTTCATTTTCAATTGAATCGTACTCTTCAATTATATCCAAACATATATTTTCTGATATTCGTTTTAAAACAGTTGATAATCCCATAGTATTCTTCCCTGTTAACCAAAATAAAGGTATTAAATACTCTTTTCCTGATGTACAATAATTAATTAAATCTGATTTTGTTGATTCCTTTTCCTTAAATGGGTTATAGCATTCATCACTATTAGCATTAAATGATATTATTTTTATTGCCTCATATATATCATCTGACAGAAATTTAGGTTCTTCTTTTTCTGCATCTTCTAAAGGAAATTGCAACTTTCTAACCTGAAAAAAATCTTCAACCTCACCTTCCATTCTTTCATATTTAGGTATTCGTAGAAAAAATCTTCTTTGTAATCCTGTTCTATTTATAAGGTTGCTTGACTTCTTTGCCATATCAAAAATAACATTAGAAAATGCATTTGTTAAAACTGTGACTCTCTGCTGTCCATCCAGTAATGCTAAAATTTTTCCGTCCATTTCAAGTTCTTTATACGTTTTTCTTTCTCTACAACCTAGCATTTTATATGCATAATCTTTCGCATCACTATCCAAAAGCAAAATACTTCCTATTGGCATTTTTGCCAATACAGATGCTATCAATCTCCCCTGTTTTTCTTCCTCCTTCCAAATAAATTTCCTTTGAAAATCAGGCAATAAAATTTCCTTTTTAACTATTTTGTCAATTAGGTTACTTAAAGCTTCTACTTTTTCATCCATACTTTTACCTCTCTAAATACTTTTTCTTTAAGTTATTTAAACAAAGCTATTTTCGCCTTGCAAAACTCATCTACATTTCCTCACTTAGTTCTTCCACTGCCTTCAGCAGCTTTTCTATATCATCCCTTGTTGTATACCTTCCAACACTGGCTCTTACCACGCCTCCCTTTTCTATATCCATCAAATGTTTATGTATAAGTGGTGCGCAATGATATCCTGTTCTAACTGCAATGTGGTAATCCTGGTCTAATATTGTTCCCACATCCTCTGCCTTGTAGCCTTCAATGTTAAAGGCTACAATTCCTATATGTGAATCTTCCAATGGAAGATATGTAGTTACGTTTTCTTTTTTTTCAAGTCCTTTTACAAGGTATTCTGTTAATTCTTTTTCTTTTGCCTCAAAGTCACTTATTCGCCCAATTGTTTCATCTAATGCTGCCTCCATTCCTGCCACGGCAACTATGTTAGGACTTGCTGGTTCCAGCATTACAGGTATTGTTTTTGGCATATTTAGGTTAAGTGAATCACTTCCCGTTCCTCCGGCAATAAATGGATTAATCTTTGTTCCTTTTCTTACGAAAAATCCACTGGTGCCAAATGGTCCATATAGGTTCTTATGTCCTGCAAAAGCTATAAAATCTGCCATTAGGTTGTTCATGTTAATGTCTAATAATCCCAATGACTGAGAGGCATCAATAATAACCTGACTGTTATATTTTTTTGCCATTTCAGTTATCTCTTTAACCGGCAAAATATATCCTGTTACGTTGCTTATATGAGTTGCAAAAACTTTCGTAGGAGGATTCATGGAAAACATATATTCCATTTTTTCAAAATCTATTTCTAATGTTTCGCTCTTTAATGGGAGTTCTACTAAATCAAAACCATATTTTTCACTAATCAAATGTAATGGTCGCATTACTGCATTATGTTCAAAAGGAGAAACATAGCAAATATCTGCACCACTCCAATCCAAACCACCAATTATTACATTCATTGCAATTGTGGCTGATGGCGTAAGCACAATGTCTGCAACATCTTTTCCTTTTATAAGTTTCAAAGCTTTCTCTCTTGTCCGGTCTATTATTTCCGTTGCTTTTCTTGCCAGACTATAAGAGCCTCTTCCCGTATTAACTGCAAGATTTCTGTTTACATAATCCATCTCCGTATAAACAGACTCCGGCTTTGGAAAAGTTGTTGCTGCATTATCTAAATATATAGTTTTACTATTATTCTCCTTATCCATAACTTATCCCTCAAATAAATCCATTTATAATCAGTAACTTCTATTTGCATATGGCAAATCTCTTCTATTAATATCTTTCGCAAATCTTACTGTTCCATTACTTTTCAATCAATTCAATTATTTACTCAACAGTTCTTCCAGTGCCTTTACCAACACCGAAACTTTCTGATTAAGTTCCAATGTATCACCAAATTCTTCCAGTGCATCCTCTATTGCATTCTGAAGGAAATAACTTGTGCTGTCGTCACTGTCAGGTTCAAAGAATCTTTCGATTGTACTTTCCCCTGTTTTAATTGAAATCTTATTTTCTCCCTCTGTTGACTGTTCACTTTCCTTAATAGACTGAATAGTGTTTTTAACATAAGTTAACTCTTCGACAAATCTTTCATAAGAATCGTTTTTCCAATCATTGATATAAATTCCTGTAATAATTTTGCACAATCTTGAAACAATTTCATCCTCATCGTTAGTAGTCAGCTTTTCAATGTACGTCATAAAGCCTGTAATATTCTCAGCGTAAATATGTGACTTTGACTTTTCACTTTGTTTTGAATACCAGTTCTTTAAACATGCACTTAAACTTTCATCAGCCCTTGCTCCAAAAATGCTCTTAACCTGAACTGCTGTTTTCTTCTTTGCATTTACAAGATTCTTGTCCATATATTTTTTAATTTCTTCTATCTGTAAAGTAACATTTTCAAAAACTGCATCACCGCTATTGTCATCACATATTGCCTTTGGCATTTTTTCAAAAAGAACTTCTCTTGGGTTAAGTTCTATGCCCTTAAATACTTTTCTAAAAGAGCACATTCTTTCGAAAGCATCTTCTTCCAAATAGCCCTGCTCATTTTCTTCAAAAAGCTGTTTTGTAAATGTTAAAGTATACTGGTCCAATGATCTGTACCATCTCTGCATACTTTCCACAATGTTGTTTAAGCGCTGCATTTTTGACTTCTGTTTTTTTCTTAACTCTTCGCTAAGGAAAAGTTCTTCTAAAACCTTTAGATATTTTTCTTTCTCAATACTTTCCTTTTCAATAAAAAGATAATAATCCTGTGGTTTTTCGTTAATATTGTTTAAAATACTGCTTGAAATCTCCACTTCCTTATTCTGAAGATAAATAATCGGCGTATCCTGCAGATTAATTATTTCCTTTGCAATAAAAATAGGAATTACTCCTTTTCTTGTGCCAAAATCCTTACCCAATAATTTGTTATAAAGGACCTGAAAAGAAACCTTCTTGCCTGCACATTGACCTACAAAAACATCGATTTCTTCAATAATTCTTCTACAGCCTTCCTCTTCAGAACTGTCCCCTTTTAAAATTCCCGTATGCATAAGAGTAGCTCTAAAAATAGTTGCCTCCGAGCTTGTACCCTTTTCAAATCTATTAAGTTCTTCTTCGTTTAAAATGGCATCTATAATTAAATTTCGTGCCTTTTTAATCTGTGCTGATACGCTTTTTCTGTTAATTAATTCGTTGTTAATCTTTGGTGCATGTTCGTAGTAGCTTAAGCATATTTCACTTAAAAATCTATTAAAACTAATCTGGTTTTCAAAACACAACTCCGTCACACCATTTAATGTATTAAAATATTTGCATCTGTTATTTTCCGGCAAATATGACTTTTCAAGTTCTACATTTATTTCAAAAATCAAATCTTCCTTATATATTTCAAGTTCCTGTTGCAGAACTTTATTTTCTTCTAAAAAATCTTTATCCTTAAGCAATTTTTCCACAGCCTTTAATTTTCTAATGTTCTGCTGCTCTGAAAAGCCAAATATTTTGTCAGGATATATTACAACAAGTCTGTTATCATTTAGTTCCTTTAAATGTTCCTTAATCTGATTAACATCCCCATCTTTAAGCATAACAAGACATATAATCAGACCGTCTGCCTTATATGTTTCAAATAAATATTCTGACTTAGATGTATTTAGAAACTGCTCCGGTGTCATATATACGTACTTGAAATATCTTGTCATTGTATATTCCTGGTTGTATTTCTTTGGAAGTACATAATCAAGTTCTGACACTGTGGCAATTTCTTCCTGCCAGTTAAGGCTTAAAGGCTGCTTTTCAATTATGTTGTTCATCTGATTATCAAGGTTTACGCCTACGTTATTTTTAAATGCATAAACTCCAAGCTTGCTTCTGTAGGTTACAATATTTTTGCTTTCAAGTTTTTCAAGGCTACTTACAAAATCAGCCATATTTAAACCTGTTGCCAATCTGATTTCCGTCTTTCTAACCGGAACTTCCTCATTTCTATTAATCATATGAAGAATAGCCATTGCCTTAATTATTTTTTCTTCATTTAATGATTCAGCCTTAGTTAAGGCATAGTCTGCCTTAAGCCATTCATTGTGTATGTTAGTAAGAGAAATACTGTCCCTAAACATATTTTGAAAGTAGTCATAAACTACATCAAGAGACAGTAATTCTTCGCTACCGTTTTCTACTATATTAATTAAACTTCCTTTTTCGTCATTAGCAAGAAAAGTAAAAATACTTCTCTCATTCTGTGCAACCTTTTCACTAATATTTAAAAGTGCATAGGCTGTAAGAGGTAGCATTGGAAAACACCCCTCCATTACGATTTTCTTATATTCTTTCTCTGTAAATAAGCCTGAAAAACAAGGAATCTTGTAAGATTCCTCGATTATTTCTTTATTATTCTGCTCCTGAAACCATGGTTTGCAGTCGCTTACTTTCTTCTTTATTACATGCTGAATAAGCTCATAATTATTCTGAGCTGAAACTACAAATCTGACTTCTTTTAATCTACCCTCAACACCTTTGAAAGCATTAACTATATCTGAAGACAAAGCGTTGCCGTACTCTTTAATGCTTTTGTGCGCCACGAAAGTAATGTGAATCTGCTGTTTTTTGGAGTTATTGGCAAGCTCACATATATCCTGCAAAATCTTCATGTCATAAGCAAAAGTATCCTTTTCATGACCTTCAATATATTTACTGAACTCATCGAAAATTATATAAATTCCGCCATATCCATAACTTTCAAGTGCTCTGTTAATCTCCCCGTACAAAGTCATGGCGTTATTAACTGTCATTGGCATAAATTCACTGCCGGCAGTAAGTTTAGGATGTATCTCTTTAAAAATATTGAGAGCCTCTTCCTTCATTTCCTTAAGTTCACCCATAAACTCTTCCACAGTTCTGCCATATTCTCTAACAATCTGCTTAAAGCTTTCATAAACCTGTTTAAAGTCTTTCTGCCATTTAGCTATAACTTCCAAAGCCTTGCCATAATCGCTTTCAGGTGCCACATTCATAAGATTATTTTTTCTTAATGACTCCATTAAAGCTATAATAAATTCTTTGTTTAAATCCTTCTCTGTTCCTGAAATAATAACCGGAAGAAAAGGCTTTACACTACTTTGTATAGTCTTTATTTTTTCAGCAGTTTCCTTTGAAACTTTTTCTATTTTGTTAATTGTTCTTTTAGTTATGTCCCCTTTTCCGTCGTTAAGTAAAGCCAGCAAAACCAGTAAAAGGTGTGATTTTCCCTTTCCATAAGGTCCAATTAAAATATTTGCCTTGTCTCTGTCTGACAAAACATTATTAAGAAACCCATCCAACACTAAAATAGAAGAATGGGTTGGTATATAGCTATTTAGTTTAGATAAATTATCTATGTCCAACTGCAAATTTATTGAATTTTGAAATTTCTTGTCTATTTCTATAAAGTCTTTAAACTTATTCATTTATTCTCTGATATACCTGATTGCCAGATATACGCATCCTTTCTATCAGTGTTTACTGTTTTATTAGTCTTACAAATCGCTTTTCTTTATTGTTCCTGTAATAATTCGTTAGCCTTTTAAAAACTTCTTCTAGTGTTTTTTATAATAATTCGAAACAACTTCCTTAAGCCCGATTTTCTTTTTAAGATAAACCATATCAAGTCCTGCTGTTCTGTTAACAGTCAAATAACCCTGACCTTCTAAATGGTCCAAATATTCGTTTAAAGCCATTCTCTTTAGGTTCAAAATTCTTCCCGGTGACATTGGACTGTTAAGCAATTCATCTATTCCTATTGAGTCAACTTCTTTTTTTTCAAAAAACTTAATCAAGCTGTATAGCACTGCATCATCACATAACTTATCCTTGTCAGGCTGTGTTTTTATATAATTATTTCTGTCTTTTTTTAATAAACCCAATTGTGCAAATGGTGAAATCTTATTTTCCTCCGGATCATAATTCTGCTGCTTCTCTTTTACGTACATATTTAAAAGTACGGAAATATCATCTCGCAACGAACGCTCAGGTATGGCTTTTTTCTCTGCCAAAGGAGTAAGCTTTTCTAATAAAATGTTCATTAAATCTTCCTTTGAAAATTCGTCAATGTTAATTAAGTTAAAAAAAGCATACCAGCTTGTTGCAAGTTTCTCATTTCCTGCCAGATTAATATGGAATATCCATAATGAAAATATATCTTCTAAATACTTATCTTCCTTAAAAATAAGCTGACCTATATCTGTAAGCTTTGCCCCCTCTTTAGGTGGTTCTTCCATAAACTTTCCGGCTTTAAGCCAATAGCGAATAGCCTTAGCCATATTGCTTCCCACTCCAAGAGCATCCGCCCCATAGTTTTCAGAGAAAACTTTTGGATTGGCATCTACCTTTGCAAGTCCTTTATTAAGCCACCCCTCACGAAGTGCAAATGTTTCATGTCCTTTAAGTTTAATCGCCATTTTCTTCTCCTATCTGCCTGCTCAAGTTTCATAAATAATTAACTAGTTTCTTTTTATTGCCAAAACCTTTCTCATATAACATCCTGCCGTGTAATGATTAACGCATTCTGCACATCTTACACATTTATTGTCCAGTATTCTATAATCAAGATTACCTTCTTTGTCCTCTTTTATAACTATGGCATTGTGCTTGCAAATACTTTCGCACGCCCTGCACGCCATACACATCTGATATTTTGTAATCTGACATTTAATCTTATCCTCTGCTGTTTTAAGATTCTTTGCCCCATCTATGTTGCTGTCAATTATTGTAACTTTTAAAGTTGTAGAGCCAATTCTGCCCTGCAATTTCAAAACAGGATTGCCGTTCCTTCTTGTTACATAAACTTCACCCAATCGCTTATTGCCCATATCAAAATTTAAATATCCAAAAGGCTTAAACAACTCATACAATTGGTCTGAAATTGGTCTTTGAAGTTCATAATTAAAAGCATTCTCTTCCAGCACACAAGGTTCAAATGATACTGCCGACTTCTTTGCATAATCTACGCCATTTCCCCCCTGTCTTGCTTTCCACTTGCCTTCGTCCACATACACTTCCGGATCAGGTTTTCCAATCTTTGTTGCAAAGTCAACCAAAAGCTGTCTGAATCTTTTGGACTGTTCGGGCATGTGAATCTTAGACAAAAACTCTGACCAACCACTGTTATTAGGACAACACCAGCAGCCAACTCTTGCATACCCTAATCTGTATGCATAATTAAAATCAATTTCTGTTGTAAGCATGTAAAGCCACACATCAAAATCCATCCAATCAATAATCGGTGAAATAGTTATCTGCTTCGTAATTTTAGAGCCTTCTGTTTCACGCTCATACTTGTTTCTGCTTGCTGATTCGTTTCTTCTTATTCCATAGAAAGTTATAATTTTGTTCTTATTTCTAAACATAGTTTTAATCTTTCTCTGGATTGCACCTGTTTTAAAAATAGTACAGCACCATCTCATAACTCTGCTTGGTGGGCCAACCAAAGCACAAAGTTCCTCAAAATCTTTATCTTTGTTTCTTGATGAAACAACAGGAGTCTGTGGATGTTCTTTTTTAAATCGTTCTATGTATTTCATAGTCTCGGGGAATTCTAAAGTTGTGTCACCGAAAATATGAAGAATCTTCGGTTCACTTAAAGCTCTCATAACCAGATCAGATGTGACTGTAGAGTCTTTCCCCCCTGAAAAAGAAACGAACATATCTCTTGCAGTGTAGTCCTTTGTTGAATTCTTAATATAGCCCACTGCCTCTTTTACAATAAATTCATATCGGCTTCTGTTAGCCTTAATGAATCTGTCTTTAAATTCATTAAAATATCTATAATCAATATTTGAAACTTCACTCTCATATTTAATTCTTATTTCTTCCGAATTCTTATCCTTTAAATCCTTAACTGCAAAATCAACCTTATGACCATCAGCGATATATCTGTTACCTGAGCAGTTCCAAACAGACATCTTTTCGTAATATCCCGGCTCCTTATCTGTCATTATTTCTAATAACAACCTTTCCTCAGGAAAAACCGGTCTCATATCCGTTGTTATTCTTCTGCCGCTACTTCCACAACACTGACATTCCTTCTGATACAATGGCACCTTGCAGGTTTCGCACCAGTATATGTCTGATTTCGTCAGTTCAGTTCTCTGTCCACACACAGGACAGGTACTGCTTTTAGTTTTAATATTGTCATTTCTGCATATGTAATTTAGCACTTTATCACCTATCTCAAATCTTCCGGTTTTAAATGCAAATAAGAACATAATTCCAAAAATTCTGATGCCGTAAAAGTTACATTCTCGTCAGTTAACTTTTTCTCCCAAATTCCGGTATCCTTAGAAATCTGTGATATAGATATTTCTTTTTCTTTTATGTATTTAATTAATGCTTTTGAAACGCTGTTATTATTTTTCATTTGTCACCGCCATTCCCGTATTACAAGAAAATAATATTATAATGTCTATTATATTCTCTGTATTCAAGAAATGCAATGTAGATTTTTCCCGAATTTAAAGAATGCAAAAGGATTTTTTCTTTTTTCAAGGTGATTTGGTTGACGTTGATTTTTTCTTACTATATTATTTAAAAAGAGGTATTTAAAATGAAGAATAGAAAGATTGCAGAAGTATTAAAAGCTTACCGAAAAATGAATAATTTAAGTGTGAGGGACGTTACTGAATTACTGGAAGAAAAGTCACTTAAGGTAGCTGAAAAAACCGTTTACGGATGGGAAAGCAGTGCCACTCAGCCTGACGCTGACACACTACTTCTACTTTGTGATATTTATAATATTGATAACATTCTTGGCACTTTCGGATATACTGACGAAGAGCCAATTAATCTTACAAAACATGAACATCACTTAATAGAACAATATAGAAAGCACCCTGAAATACAGGATGCAGTAGATAAGCTGTTGGATATTAATTAATAGTTAGTAAGATGAAATTATTTACATTTCAAAGAATTAACAGGGCTTAATGCTAATTAGTTTGTTGCAAAACATTAATTAGAATTGAAGCTCTGTTATTTTTTTGGGGATTAAAACAAAAGAGAGCACACCAAAACTGATGTGCTCCCAATTAAAAAGGGTATTTTTTATAGTAATTTATTTACCATTTAAGATCAATTACAAGAGCATCTGCCTTATCATACTGAAGTAATGTGCTCTGATCATTTACATCGTCATAACAGAATCCATAAGCTTTTCCTAAAACTGAATGTTCATGGAAGAATCCTGCATAGAAGTTTGACACACTGTTCTTATAATACTTACTTGGTGTATACCAGTTTTCAGGTTCTGTTGCAACACCTCTGTTAAATGCTGCACAAAGCTGTGCTTCAATAGCTTTTTCAACACCGTTTCCTCTGTCAAATGCGCCCTTGCCTTCTAACACTTCCTGTGTATTTGGCTTATCAACATAATAAACTGTGCTGTCACCTTCTCTTGTAAATCGCATCTGATTTCCAACTACTCTACCAACAAATCTTCCTGATTCTGAGCTGAATCTTAAATCTTCATTGGCATATTTGTTCCAGAATTCATTAATATAATTATCAAAATAATTTCCGTTTATCTTTCCAACATTAAATGTACTCTTACATGGTGCAATAATTCTATCATCTCTTACAAGTGACTTATATTCATTTGGAACTTCATTCTTAAATGCATTGAAGATTTCATCTCTTGTTCCAACATCACCTACTACATTATCATATCCGCCATATAACGAACCACCTATTAAACGTGTAACCATTGGGAAACAGAAATAATCAACACGTGTTGTATTTCCCCAATAATGCTTTCCTTCAATAGTAAACTCTGCAAACTCAAATAATGTGTTAGCATTCACGTCTCCAGGATTGTTAAGATCCGGTCCGGCATAACCTGTAGAACCAACAAACTTAACATATACCGGCTTTCCATAGCTTAAGTACATCCTTCCTGATCTGATAGTTGGAGCATATACATGATCTGATTCTGCAAGTGTATGATAAATATTTGCATATTTTGTTCCGTTTACTTCAACTGTGTTAAGACTCTCTGATGCAGGAATCATATTTCCATCTTTATCCATATAGCAAAGCTGATTATTTGCATTATTTCCTACAATGCACCAGTAAATTTCACTGTCACTGTATTTTCCATTAGTCTTATTGTTAAGTTCAATTGCAATTCTGTCATCTCTTAAAGGAACATTTTCCTTAAGCTGTGGCTTAAGTTCTTCAGGACATGTTTCAGGTTCTGTTTCCTTTTCACCTGTTCCTGTAATCTGAATCTGTGCTTCAAGTCTTTCTGATTCTCTTTTTCCTACAACTGTTGTAATTGCTATTGTATGTGTTCCTTCTGTATAAACAGGAAGTTTTAAAGCCTGTGCTGAAATTCCTGTACGTCTTCTTTCTCCATCTACATAAACATTGTAACAGTCAATTGTTCCACGTCCCCAAACAACATTAACATATCCTACACTTGCCTGACTTACATCCAAACCAAATGGCTTTTCAATTGAGCTGTCTGTTGTGAAATCAATTTTTGTTGTTTCCTTTGGTTTAGTTGTCGGTTTAGCTGTTGTTGGTGCTACTGTAGGCTTAGCTGTTGGTGCTACTGTTGTAGGTGCTGCCGTTGGCTGTGCCTCAGGAGCTTTTGTTGTTGTGATTGCTCCATCACCTGTATATGTATATTTAACTGATGTTATATTTGAAACCTTGTTACCCTTAACTGCGGCAACTCCTACTGTGTATTCCCCGGAACCCTTTGTAAATACTGATTTTTCAAGATTAACTGAGTTTCCATTAACATTTGTTGCATATACTCCATCAACATAGACATTATATGAATCTACACCTACAACCGGTGCCCATGCAAAATAATAAGGTAAATTAGCATTTCCTGCCCATACAAGTCCTTCAGGTGCCTTTAT
>OGKE01000942.1_pt1 | contig 22691 bp, 25 predicted proteins | sample 1572341 | NCBI WGS metagenome assembly OGKE01 (sample SAMEA2582091, study PRJEB24529) | metagenome | biome: Human gut stool | place: China | collected 2011
CTTCCATATAAATGCGGCTGGGCTTCTGGTTGGGGTTGCAGCCGTACTTCAGTGCCAGTTCGTTCATCCGTACTTCCTCCTTATTCTGCGCTTTCTGCGGCCAGAGCTTCCAGCTCTTCGGGCAGCAGGGCGGGTTCTTCGGGGTCTTCCTCGTCGTCGTACACGGCGTCGTATTTGTTGAAGATCATGTCGCCGGTCTCGCCGGTATCCAGGTCGATGACGCGGGCAAACAGGCTGACCTTATTGTCGGGGTTCAGGTTCTGCCACAGGCCATGGGCAAAATCGCCGATGGTGCGGGGGCAGGCAAAGCGGAGCGGCTCGCCCTCAAAGCTGGGGATGGGGGCACCGTTGTGCTTGTAAGTGCTGATGAAGTGGCCCTCGCCTGCAACGGGCTGCGGGTAATCGAAGAAGTAGCGCTGGACACTCTCGCCGTTGCCGTCGGCAGACTTCAAAATACTCATCTGATAGCTGCCGTCCTCATACACCACAGCGGAGATGCGGGGGGTGTAGTTGGGGCCGTCCGGCTCAAAAGTGCGGGTGCGCAGGGCATCCGCAAAGCTCTTTCCCCGGCTCATGAGGTCGTAGATGGTATCGGTCTGGTCGCCGTTGGTCACAATCTGGGTCTTGCCCAGGGTCAGCACGGGGTTGTAGATGATGAGGCTGGGGTCTTCCAGCTTATCGGGGTCTGCGGCCACGGTGCAGATGCCGCCCCGCTCCGGGATGGGGTCGAACACGCGGTTGCGGCTGTTCTCGCTGCGGCCCATGATAAAATAGCCGATGAACATCTGGCGGCCGTCCGGAGCCATGGCCACTGCGATGCCGCGGCCGGGATACTCGTTGGAGGCCAGATATTCGTTCAGGTCGATCTTTTCCATACTGTTCTCCTTTATTGATGTTTTCCGCCTGCGGCAGAAAAACACTCACTGAACTTCGCCATCACAAATCATACGCACTGCCTGCGGCAGCAGCTTCCACTCGGCCTGCTCCATCACCCGCTTCTGCAGCACTTCGGGAGTGTCGCCGGGCAGGATGTCCACGGCCTTCTGCAACAGGATGGGCCCGCCGTCGCACTCCTCATTGACGAAGTGGACGGTCGCACCGGTCACCTTGCAGCCGCGGGCCAGCGCCGCCTCGTGGGGGCGCAGGCCATACATGCCGGGCCCGCAGAAGGATGGGATGAGAGCCGGGTGGATGTTCAGGATGCGGCGCGGGTAGGCCGCAATGATGCTGGGCCCCAGCACGGACAGGAATCCGGCCAGCACCACGAGGTCGATGTGGTGGCTTTTCAATGTATCCAGCAGAGCGGCGTCGAACTCTTCGCTGTTCGGGTAATCCTTGCGGCGGACGACGCAGCCCTCCACCCCGGCTTTCGCGGCCCGTTCCAGCGCATAGACGCCGGGCTTGGAGGCCACGACGAGGGTGATTTTGCCGTTGGGGTTCTCCCCACGGGCTTCGCTGTCCAGCAGGGCCTGCAGATTGGTGCCGCCGCCGGACACTAAGACGGCGATGTTCAGCACAGTTCGACCCCCTCGCCCTCTGCGATAACGCCCAGCCGATAGGCTTCCGGCTCACCGTTTGCGTGGAGGATGGCCAGCGCCTTGTCGGCCTGCTCTGCGGGGACGGTCAGCACCATGCCGACGCCCATGTTGAAGGTGTTGAACATATCGTGCTCGGAGATGCCGCCCACCTTCTCCATCAGGTGGAAGAGCGCCGGAGTGCGGACGTCCGCCTTGCGGATGCGGGCGCAGCAGCCCTTCTTCAGGCTGCGGGGGATATTCTCATAGAAGCCGCCGCCGGTGATGTGGGAGATGCCCTTGACATCCACCTCTTCCAGCACCTTGAGCACCGGCTTGACGTAGATCTTGGTGGGGGCCAGCAGGGCCTCGCCCAGCGTCTTGCCGCCCAGCTCTGCGGGAGCCGTCTTTAGGACATCGGGGTCGTTGTCGATATCGAAAATCTTGCGCACCAGCGAGAAGCCGTTGGAGTGCACACCCGTGGAGGGCAGAGCCAGAATGACATCGCCGGGCTTCATGGTCTCGTTGCTCAGGATCTTCTCCTTGTCCACGACGCCCACGGTGAAACCGGCCAGATCGTACTCGTCCTCCGGCATCATGCCCGGATGCTCGGCCGTCTCGCCGCCCACCAGAGAGCAGTCGGCCTGGACGCAGCCCTCGGCCACACCCTTGACGATCTCTGCGATCTTCTCCGGGATGTTGCGGCCGCAGGCGATGTAATCCAGGAAGACCAGCGGCTTGGCACCGGCGCAGATGACGTCGTTGACGCACATGGCCACGCAGTCGATGCCGATGGTGTCATGCTTGTTCAGGAGCATGGCCAGCTTCAGCTTGGTGCCGACGCCGTCGGTGCCGGAGATGAGGACCGGGTGCTTGTAACCGGTGCAGTCCAGCTCAAACAGGCCGCCGAAGCCGCCCAGACCGCCGATGCAGTGCTCGTTCATGGTGCGGGCGACATACTGCTTCATCAGTTCAACGGAACGATAACCGGCGGTGATATCCACACCGGCTGCTGCGTAGCTTTCCGAATAGCTCTTTTCCATGGTCTTACTCTCCTAACTTTTTTGCGTCCTTGGGACGGTCGTTCAGGTGGCGTTCATGAATATCGGTCGAAAGCACCTCGTCGGGCTTGACGGCATATTCGCCGGTGAAGCAGGCGGTGCAGAAGCCGCATGAAGCGTTCTTTGCCAGCCGGACCACATGGTCTGTGGACAGGTAGCCCAGCGTATCCGCGCCGATGACCTCATTGATCTGCTCCACGGTGCGGCCGGTGGCGACCAGCAGCTTCTGGTCCGGAATGTCGGTGCCGAAATAGCAGGGATATTTGAAGGGCGGGGCCGATACGCGGAAGTGGACCTCCGCTGCACCGGCGTCCCGCAGCAGCTTGATGATGCGGGCAGAGGTGGTGCCGCGCACGATGGAGTCATCCACCAGCACGACCCGCTTGCCCTTGACGGTGCTGGACACGACGTTCAGCTTGATGCGCACACTGTTCTCGCGCTGCTTCTGGCTGCCCTGGATGAAGGTGCGGCCAATGTATTTGTTCTTGATGAAGCCGATGCCGTAGGGGATGCCGCTCTCCTCGGAATAGCCGAGGGCGGCGTCGAGGCCGGAGTCCGGCACACCGATGACCACATCGGCCTCCACGGGGTGCTCCTGCGCCAGGAAGCGGCCTGCCTGCTTGCGGGCCTCGTGGACCGAGCTGCCCTCGATGATGCTGTCCGGGCGGGAGAAGTAGATGTACTCGAAGACGCACATCTGAGTGTCCTTCCGGCCGCAGTGATCCTTGATGCTGCGCAGCTCGCCGGTGCGGGTGTCGGCCACGACGATCTCGCCGGGCTCCACATCCCGCAGAAGCGAAGCACCGGCCGCATCCAGCGCACAGCTCTCGCTGGCGAAGACGTAGCCGCCGCCGGGCAGCGTACCGATGCACAGAGGCCGGTAGCCGCGCGGGTCACGCACCGCGATGAGCTTGGTGGCCGACATGATGACGAGGCTGTAAGCTCCTTCCAGCACATCCATCGTCTTGCTGATGGCCGTCTCGATGCTGCCCATCCGCAGCCGGTTGCGGGTGACGAGGTAGCAGATGACCTCGGTATCAGAGGAGCCGTGGAAGATGGCACCCTCGTTTTCCAGCTGGCGGCGAAGCTCCAGCGCATTGGTCAGGTTGCCGTTGTGGCACAGGGCCATCGTGCCCCGGCCATGCCGGACGATCATGGGCTGGGCGTTGGCCCGCACCCGGCTCCCGGCGGTGGCATAGCGGACATGGCCGGTGGCCATGTGGGCCGTGGGGCTGGACACCGACGCCAGCACCGCCGGGGTAAACACCTCGTTCACCAGGCCGAGATCCCGGTGGCCGGTGATGACGCCATCGTCGTTGACGGCGATGCCGCAGCTCTCCTGACCGCGGTGCTGCAAAGCGTACAGAGCCGAGTAGGCTGCGGCTGCCACATCCTCGGTCCCGGCACGGTCATAGATGCCGAACACACCGCACTCTTCGTGCAGCGGATATGCAAAATCAGACATTAGAGTTCCTCAATTTCTTTCTGAAGTTTCTGTTCCTTGGCCGCGATCTGCTGCGCCATGGCAGCGCGCTCAGCGTCCAGCTTCCCGGCCAGCGCATCGTCGCTGAGGGCCAGGATCTCCGCCGCCAGCCAGGCGGCGTTCTTGGCACCGTTCAGCGCCACGGTGGCCACCGGGATGCCGCTGGGCATCTGCACCGTGGCCAGCAGTGCGTCCAGACCGTCCATCGCGCCGCCCTTCATCGGGATGCCGATGACCGGCAGCGTGGTGTTGGCTGCAAAGGCACCGGCCAGATGGGCCGCCATGCCGGCGGCGCACAGGATGACGCCGAAGCCGTTGGCCTTCGCGTTCCGGGCAAACTCTGCCGCCTCCGCCGGGGTGCGGTGCGCCGACAGGATGTGTGCCTCGAACGGGATGTCCAGCGCCTTGAGCTGGGCGCAGGCCCCCTTCACCACCGGCCAATCGCTGTCCGAACCCATGATCACAGCAACTTTACGAATCATATTTCCGAGCCTCTCTTTCTCTCTTTCCAGACTCCGTGCAAACAAAAAAGGCTGTGATGCAGCTACACCACGGCCTTTTGATCCTACGGTCTGTGCAGAACACGCCCGCATGAGGTTACACGGATGCCCTGGTATCCAGTCGCACACAGACGGCGAATGGTTCCAAGCAGCAGTTCCAGCATTCCGTATTCCTCCAAATTCTCTGCGGGGATTCCCTGTTCCATCCTCTGGAACGGTGCGCTCTGCGCCGCACCGTCCTTCTGATACATACAGTTTACGGCAAAAAATCCGCTTTGCAAAGGGTGTTTGGGCAAATTCTCCCTTGTGTTCTCTTGCTCCAAAAAACTTTCAAAAGTTTTGTGCAGTTTCGACACTCATTTTCTTTTTAAGTATGACTTATTTGTGGAATATATTTTAGGGGGAGAAACCCTCTCAGTCTCGCTTGCGCTCGACAGCTCTCCCAAAGGGAGAGCCACTGGCGAGCCGGTTTTGGCTCTACTGACCGCGCAGGCTCATCCTGCCGGAAGGCGGCGGGCTTCGCTGTTCAGGCTGGCAGCTGCTGCCAATGAGAACAAGGCCCTGCTGCGTGGGAGCCGTAAGGCGACAACGTGCAAACCTGCCCGGTCTGCCAATGGCTCCCCCCTATGGGGGAGCTGCCGCCACAGGCGGCTGAGAGGGTTTCTCAAAAAATAATATGCGCCGTCGTGGCCCGTGCCGCCTTGATGAGGTCGGCCGGTGCGCAGCAGACCTGCGTGCCGATGCGGCCGCCGGAGACATAGACCTTCTCCTGCGCGAGGACGCTCTCGTCAAACACGGTGGTATACTGCTTCTTCATACCCACCGGGCTGCAGCCGCCGCGCACATAGCCGGTGACTTTGTTGATGTCGGCCACATGGATCATGGCGACGCTCTTTTCGCCCACGCTGCGGGCCGCTGCCTTCAGGTCCAGCTCCGCTGCCACCGGGATGACAAAGACGAAATAATTCCGGCTGGCCCCCTGCGTCACCAGTGTCTTGTACACGCAGGCCGGGTCCTCGCCCATGCTCTGGGCCACATGGATGCCGTCCACGGCCACGCCCTCCTCGTGGGGGTACTCATGCGCCGTATAGGCCACCTTGGCCCGCTCCAGGATCCGCATTGCGTTGGTTTTTGCTTCTTTTCCCATACTCTATCTTCCTTTTTGTTTTCTGTACTCTATCATTCAGAGGAACCCCGTTTTTGTACAACCTCTCCGTCTCGCTTGCGCTCGACAGCCCTCCTGGCAGGAGAGGTGGCAATGCGCAGCATGGACGGAGAGGTCGTAGGAAGGATCCCTTCCCGTCTATTCTACCACTTTTCCCAAAAAATATCAAAAAACCTCTTGACTTCAGGAAACTGAAGTGATATGATAAGCTCACGCTTCAGGAAACTGAAGTTTGATGAAACAAGCCGCGGCAACGGAGCCGGTCTCCTGTGCCGTTCCCAAAACCGTGTGAGAAGGTAAAGGAGACACCACCATGATCATCGTACTGAAACAGAACGCCCCCGACGCACAGGTCCACGAATTCTGCCGCGAGCTGGAGGGCATGGGCCTGCAGATCAACGACTCCAAGGGCAGCGACACCCACATCCTCGGCCTCATCGGCGACACCAAAGCCATTGCCGAGAGCTGGGTGCTGGCCAACCCCGTCGTCGAGACCTGCCGCCGCGTATCCGAGCCTTATAAGAAGGCCAACCGCAAGTTCCACCCGGACGACAGCATCATTGATGTGAACGGCGTGAAGATCGGCGGCGGCAATTTCGCAGTCATCGCAGGCCCGTGCAGCATTGAGAGCGAAGAGCAGATCACCTACTGCGCCCAGCGCGTGAAGGACGCCGGTGCTTCCCTGCTGCGCGGCGGCGCGTTCAAGCCCCGCACCTCTCCGTACTCCTTTCAGGGGATGCGGAGCGAAGGTCTGGACCTGCTCAAGCTGGCCCGCCGCGCCACCGGTGCCCCCATCGTCACCGAGATCATGAACACTGAGCATCTGCCCCTGTTTGAGAACGTGGACCTCATTCAGGTCGGTGCCCGCAACATGCAGAACTTTGAACTGCTCAAGGCCGTGGGCCGCCAGAAAAAGCCCGTCCTGCTCAAGCGCGGCCTTGCCAACACGCTGGAAGAGTTCGTGATGAGCGCCGAGTACATCATGGCCGAGGGCAACGAGAACGTCATCCTCTGCGAGCGCGGCATCCGCACCTTCGAGACCAGTATGCGCAACACGCTGGATCTGGCCGGTGTGGTCATGCTCCACAAGATGACCCACCTGCCGGTCATCGTAGACCCCAGCCATGCCTGCGGCCACGCCTGGATGGTGCCGGAGCTGGCTAAGGCTGCCGTAGCAGCCGGGGCCGACGGCCTGATGATCGAGGTCCACAACAACCCCGCCAAGGCCAAGTGCGACGGTGCCCAGAGCCTGACTCCCGACCAGTTCGATGAGCTGATGCAGTTCATCAACAAAGAGGTCGAGTTCTTCGGCAAAAAAATGAACTGAACGGTTTGAAAAAGCGCTCTTTTCGCAAGAGCGCTTTTTCTTTGCCCGGAATTGTGGTATACTAAGGTATCTTTTTGAAAGAGGTTTCTATATGAAAGCACATATCGCACGCAACCAGAACGCCGGCATCCCGCTGGCACTGGGCTGGAATCTGTCCGCCGCCGACCGCGGCATCCTGGAGGGCATGGCCCCTGCCTTTGGCATGAAGCTCCTCCTCGTCTCCCCCGCCGATGCAGGCAAGACCGTCGCCCAGCTGCTGGGTGAGGTGGAGACCAAGGCGCCCCGCACGCTGGTGCTGGACCCGAATGCCTACCCGTCGGCCCTTGTCCTCGCCAACTTCAAGGACAAAGACGTGGACACCCTGCTCGACCTCATGAAGCAGGCTCAGGTGAATATCCCGCTCAAAGCCCTCGTGACCCCCTCCAACAAGAACTGGGTCTTCGGCGACCTGCTGGCCCATCTGCAGGAGGAGCACACCGCCTTCACCGCTGCAAAGGAGACCGCCCACGCATGAAACGCATCCTGTCTGTTTTCCTGTCTGCCGCGCTCTGCCTGAGCCTGCTGGTCGGCTGCGGCCGTGCCGCTTCGTCCGGCGCTTCCAGCACCGCCGACGGCCCGCAGCGCTACTCCACCGTGTTTTATGACGCCTTTGACACCGTGACCCAGGTCATCGCCTACTGCGACAGCGAGGAGGAGTTCGCCACTCAGATGGACGCACTCCACGCCGACCTGCTGGAATATCACAAGCTCTACGACATCTACAACGACTACGATGGCATCACCAACATCAAGACCATCAACGACAACGCCGGCCTCGCCCCCGTGACCGTGGACGACAAGATCCTGGGGATGCTGGAGCTGGCCCAGACCATGTACGACACCACCGACGGCAAGCTGAACATCGCCATGGGCAGTGTGCTCAACATCTGGCACAATTATCGTGAAGCTGCCCTCGCCGACACCGACGACAGCAACAACCAGCTGCCCACGCAGGACGAGCTGGATGCTGCCGCCCAGCACTGCGACATCCACGACCTCGTCATCGACGACGCCGCCCGAACGGTCTTTCTGACCGACCCGGAGATGTCCCTGGATGTGGGCAGCGTGGGCAAAGGCTATGCCGTGGAGATGGTCGCCCAGGCTGCCGAAGCCCGCGGCCTGACCAGCGCTCTCATCAGCGTGGGCGGCAACCTGCGGGCCATCGGCACCAAGCCCGGCGGCTCCCAGTGGGTCGGCGGTGTGGAAGACCCGTGGAACGCTTCGGACGTCTACACCGGCAGCTCCTCCTCGGTGGCCGCTGTCAAAATGAGTGACCTCTCCCTCGTCACCAGCGGCGACTATCAGCGCTACTATCTTGTCGATGGTGTGCGCTACCACCACCTCATCGACCCCGCCACCCTCTGGCCCGCCGCCTACTTTGACGGCGTGAGTGTGCTGGCCCCCGATTCCGGCGTCGCCGACTGCCTGACCACCGGCCTGTTCTGCATGCCGCTGGAAGAAGGTCAGGCCATCGTCGAGAACCTCGATGGCGTCGAGGCTCTCTGGTGCACCACCGATGGGCAGATCGTCAAGTCCAGCGGATGGGATGAAAAGGCCAACGGATGAGGCTTTGGTCTGCTGAGATTTTCGAAAAATGAACAACACCCCCGGCCTGAGACGTTTGCCGCGTCCCGGACCGGGGGTGTTGTTCTCTCATTCGGTTTTGGTGCTTACCCTGCCGCGCTCTGCGATGCTGCTTCACTGGCGGCGGCGCTGTCGGCATCGGCTGCGCTGCTCTCGGCGGCGGTGCTGTCGGCTGGCTCCGAAGCGGGGGCTGCTTCCCCGGAAGCCGCTTCGCTGGCGGCTGCGGAGTCACCCGCTGTGGCGAGGATGGCGTCCTGCACCTCGCTGTCCGCCAGCGGCATCGGCTCAGCGGCAGCCGACGACGCAGTGCTTTCGGGCTTGGTCTCGCTGTCGGTCAGGCCGGTCAGATACCAGCTGCCACTCTGGCGGCTGAACAGATAGTCCATATACTTGGTGGGCGTATCGGAGGCTGCGTTCAGGATGCTGTCGTCCGCGCTCTGGGTGGGGATATAGCCCACCGTGACATGGAGCAGACCGTCCTTCTTGAACAGCCGCGTGACGGTGGCGCGGTAGATGCCCACGCTGCCCGTGACCGGGATCTTGTAGCACTGGGTCGTCTCGTCAAATTCGACGGTCATATCATCCATCTCAAAGCTCTTGTGGGTCATCTTGAAGCTGGGGCCCACGAGCTTGGCCAGATAGGCGTCCACATCCACCGAGGGAAGCAGCAGCTGCTCGGTATCGGGGTCGGTGTTGTAATTGTCGAAGCCGCCCTGGGTCTCCTGGATGCTGTACACGCAGCCCCAGACCGCCGCTTCGCGCAGGGTCAGGTCGTCGATGTTCTCGATGCCGTCAAAGGGAACGGGGTCGAACAGGACCAGGCCTTCGAGCTTGTCCTCATACTCCTGCCGCTGCTGGGTATCGTCGAACAGGTTTGCCACAGTGCGCACACCGGCGCGCACCACGGTCACAGCACCCACCAGCACCAGCACCGCCACCAGCAGGCCCAGTGCCTGCCGGGCGCGGCGGCGGTGGAGCCGGGCGTGTTCTTCCGGGGTCATATAGGTTTTCATATTCTATTCGTCTCCTAATTGGATATCGTAGGGGCCACACTGTGTTTTAGTATACCACGATTCGCCCCAAAGTGCAAAATCCGGCGCGTGGATTTTTTGTGAAAGCGCGTGTTATTCCCAGCTCTTCCAGACATCGGGCTGATAGCCCACGGTGGCCTGCCGCCCGTTGCGGACGATGGGCGTTTTGAACAGCTGCTGGTTCTCGAACAGCTTATCCTCCTTCTGCCAGTCCACCAGAGCGTCCAGCAGCGCAAGGGTCTGCTTGTCCTTCGCCGCCGGGTCCACCAGCTTTTCCCAGCCGCCCAGCGCGCGGGCCACGTTCTCAAATTCGCCCCGGCTCATGCCTTTTTCCTTCAGGTCGATCATCTGGAACCGGACGCCCCGCTCCTTGAAATAACGCTGGGCCTTTTTGGTATCGAAGCACTTGTTTGTGCCGAAGATCTGAATGTTCATCGTTTCATCCTCCCGGAAAGTCTCAGCCTATTGTACCATACTTGCACCGAAAAGCATAGGGATATTTCCACGCCCCGGCGGGAAAACTAGCAGCATCCCAAATTGGAAGGAGGAGCATTCCATGAAAGCATTCGTTGACCCGGACCTCTGCATCGGCTGCACCCAGTGTGCAGAGCTCTGCCCGGAGGTATTCACGATGGAGGGCACCCTGGCCGTGGCCCTTCTGGGTGAGATTCCCGCCGAGGCAGTGCCCCAGGCTGTGGACGCTGCCCAGACCTGCCCGGTGAGCGCGATCCAGATCGAGGCGTGAGGCGAAAACTCCCCCAGTCACGGCTGCGCTGTGCCAGCCCCCTCAGTGAGGGGGCCTTCGCGTGGCGGTCTGCTGCAAATGCCTCCCTCTTAGAGGGAGGTGGCATCGCGCAAGCGATGACGAAGGGAGTTCTACATCAAAAATTTTCAAAAAATCCTCCGATATCCTCCGCTTTGTGCTATACTATAAGATGTGAAATTATGTTACGGAGGATCAAAGCCTATGCGTTTACTGGTCATTGACGGCAACAGCATCGCGAACCGTGCCTTTTTCGGCATCAAGCTGCTGACCACCAAGGACGGCCGCTATACCAACGCCATTTATGGTTTTCTGAATATTCTGCTCTCCCTGCTCAAGGAGTGCGACCCGGACGAGGTCGCCGTCGCGTTCGACCTCAAAGCCCCCACCTTCCGCCACAAGATGTACGATGGCTACAAAGCCACCCGCCATGGGATGCCCGAAGAGCTGGCGCAGCAGATGCCGGTGCTGAAAGAGCTGCTGGCCGACCTGGGCTACCGGGAAGTGACGGCCGAGGGCTGGGAGGCCGACGACATCCTGGGCACCCTGTCCGCAGCCTGCGACGCCCGCAAGGACGACTGCTTCCTGGCCACGGGAGACCGCGACAGCCTGCAGCTGGTGAGCGAGAGCACCACGGTCCTGCTGGCCACCACCGCCATGGGCCGCAGCAAGACTGTGGCCATGGATGTGGCTGCCATTGAGGAAAAATACGGCATCCAGCCCCGGCAGCTCATCGAGGTGAAGAGCCTGATGGGCGACACGTCCGACAACATCCCCGGTGTGCGGGGCATCGGCGAAAAGACCGCTCTCGCGCTGGTGCAGAAGTTCGGCACACTGGAAAACGTGTATGCCAATATCGACGACAAGACCATCAAGCCCAAGCAGCGGGAGCACCTGCTGGAATGCAAGGCCGATGCCGAGCTGAGCCATCTGCTGGGCACCATCCGCACCGATGCACCCATCGACACCGCCGAGGGCGCTTACAAGGTGGGCGAGGGCAACAAGGCCGCTGCCGTGAAGCTCCTGCAGGAGTTGGAGATCCACTCCCTCATCCCCCGGTTCGGGCTGGATGGCGTCGCCCCGGCGGCCGACCCGGAGACGCTGCCCGCCGTGGAGGGCACCGTAGACGTCCTGCCCCTGACGCCGTCCGGACATTACCTGCTGGCCGCGCGCCCTGCAGTGACCGGCAAGCAGGGCACGAAAAACGTCGTGCTTCAGCCGGAAGCCTGGTATGCCGTGCAGGACACCACCGTCTATCCCCTGTCGGACGACGCGCTGGTCCGCCTGCTGGATGACCCTGCCGTGACGCTGGACGTCTTCGACTCCGCCCCGCTCTACGCGCTGGCCATGGCCCACGGCGGCTGGGGCAGCAGCATCGTGTGGGACGGCAAGCTGGCCGCCTACCTGCTGGACGCCTCGGCTTCGAAATATCAGGTCTCCGAGCTGCTGACAAGCTACAAGGCACAGGCCGCATTCACCTGTGAGGCCTGGCCCGATGCCGGTTCGCTGGCCGACCTCTTTGCCCGGATGAAGGCTGAGATCACCGCGCGGGACGAGGATGCGCTGTACAATGACATCGAGTTCCCGCTGGCTCAGGTGCTGGCCGACATGACCCGCACCGGCATCCTGGTGGACCGGGACGGCATTGAGGCGTTCGGCCTGCGGATGCGCAGCGAACTTTCGGAGGTGCTGGCCCGCATCCAGATGGAGACCGGCAGTACCAGCTTCAACCCCAACAGCCCCAAGCAGCTTGGCGAGATGCTCTTCGATACCATGGGTCTGCCCCACGGCAAAAAGACCCAGCGCGGCTGGTCTACCGACGCCGAGACGCTGGAATCCCTGCGGGATTACCCGCTGGTCGAGGACATTTTGCAGTACCGTGCCTACCAGAAACTGAACTCCACCTACGTGGAGGGTCTGCTGAAGGTCATCGCGGAGGATGGCCGCATCCACACCCGCTTCAACCAGACCGAAGCCCGCACCGGCCGTCTCTCCTCCGACAACCCCAACCTGCAGAACATCCCCATCCGCACGGAACTGGGCAGCCAGCTGCGGGCCTACTTCATCGCAAAGCCCGGCTGTGTGCTGGTGGATGCCGATTACAGCCAGATCGAGCTGCGCATCCTCGCCCACATCACCGGCGACGAACACATGCAGCAGGCCTTCCGCAGCGGAGAGGACATCCACCGCTCCACCGCCGCCAAGATCTACAACCTGCCGTTGGAGGCCGTCACGCCCCGCATCCGCTCTTCGGCCAAGGCCATCAACTTCGGCATCATGTACGGCAAGGGCGCTTACAGCCTCTCGAAGGACATCGGCGTCTCCGTCAAAGAGGCGGACGCCTTCCTCAAAAATTATCTGGCCGCGTTCCCCAAGGTGAGCGGCTACATGGACAAGACCATCGCCGACGCGCGGGCGTGCGGCTACGTTTCCACCCTGTTCGGACGCCGCCGCGCCCTGCCGGAGCTGACCAGTGCCAACCGGAACATCCGGGCCAGCGGCGAGCGGATGGCCCGCAACACACCCATTCAGGGCACAGCTGCCGACGTCATCAAGCTGGCCATGGTGCGGGTCTGGCGGCGTCTGCGGGACGAGAAAATGGAGAGCCGTCTCATTCTGACCGTCCACGATGAACTCATCGTGGAGGCACCGGAGGCCGAGGCCGAAAAGGCCGCCGCCATCCTGCGGGAAGAGATGGAAGGCTGTGTGCAGTACGCCGTGCCCCTGAGCACCGACGTGCACACCGGCAAAAGCTGGCTGGAGGCCCATTGATACTATGATCGTTTTAGGAATCGAATCCACCTGCGACGAGACCGCCGCAGCCCTGGTGGAGGATGGCCGGCACCTGCTGAGCAACGTCATCTCCACCAGCGTAAAAGAACAGGCGCTGTATGGCGGCGTCGTGCCGGAGATTGCCAGCCGCCGCCACTGCGAGTTCATCAGCGCCACCGTGAAAAAAGCCCTGCTGGATGCCGGCAAGACCATCGACGACGTGGACGCCGTGGCCGTCACCTTTGCGCCCGGCCTCATCGGAGCCGTGCTCGTGGGCGTGAACTTCGCCAAAGGGCTGGCCTACTCGGCCAACAAGCCGCTGGTACCGGTGCATCATCTGCGCGGTCACATCGCGGCGCTCTACATCACCCACCCGGAACTCAAGCCGCCCTTCCTCTGCCTGGTGGCCTCCGGCGGCCACAGCCACATCGTGGAAGTGCAGGACTACACCCACTACCACATCCTCGGCCACACCGTGGACGATGCGGCGGGCGAAGCCTTTGACAAGGTGGCGCGAACACTGGGTCTGCCCTACCCCGGCGGGCCGAGCGTTGCCAACGCCGCTAAGACCGGCGACCCCAAGGCCTACCGCCTGCCGGTGCCCCATGTGGACGGCAAGTACAACGTCAGCTTCTCCGGCCTGAAGACCGCCGTGCTGAACGAGGTGAACAAGGCCCAGATGAAGGGCGAGGAAGTCAACGTGCCCGACCTTGCCGCCAGCTTTCAGGAGCGCATCGCAGGCATCCTGGCCGAAAAGCTGCTCCTGGCCGCAGCCGACACCGGAGCGAAGCAGGTCTGCCTGGCGGGCGGCGTCGCAGCCAATGGCCGGCTGCGCCAGCTCGTCAACGACGGCGCACAGAAGCTGGGTGCCAAAGTCTACCTGCCGGAGCTCAAGTTCTGCGGCGACAACGGCGCAATGATCGCCGCCCAGGGCTACTACCAGTACATCGCCGGGCACACCGCCGGGCTGGAGCTCAACGGCCTGCCCACCCTGCCCATTGACTACGAATAATATCGTTCAAAAACGAAAACGAGAGGCGTTTCCGTCTGTGCTGTACCCAGACGAAGATGCCTCTCGTTTGTTGCATAGCGCGGAATCGCGGGGGCGTAACTCGACCGCCTGCAAAAGCCTGAAAACGGTGCAGACGAAGCAATGCAGCCCCCAAAAATCGGCTTCAGCAAAAAGAAAAGCACCATACTTCCTACGAAGTACAGTGCTTTTTTGGTGGAGAATAGCGGGATCGAACCGCTGACCTCTTGCATGCCATGCAAGCGCTCTCCCGAACGGTATCGAAACACACCCCCACACGAAAGTGCGGGGACAGGCTTAATATCGCGTTGATACGTTCTATCCACCAAAAAGGTTCACAGCTGCATCCTGCTTCCAGGAATCATGCTCCGCCTACAAGGCAATTTTACCACCCAATTTTTAAGTGTGTCAATGGGTTTTGCTCAGAGAGAAGGTCATTTACGAGAAAAGTTTTTTTCTGACAGCTTACTTAGCGCAATTTTGATTTTACACATCAAAGTTGCGCTTTTTATTTTCCCCAAAAGTATTGACAAGGAGGTTTTCTCAACGATGCCGATGTATTTTTGCTGTTTTTTATCCATAAACCAACCGCATGACCCTTGACTACTTCTACGGACAGACTGGAGAGCTTTTCTCCTTCTACCGCATTCCAAAGGCTCTTTTTCAGGAGCAGCGGTTCCAGAGCCTGTCCACGGATGCCAAGACGCTCTACGGTATCCTGCTGGATCGGATGAGCCTGTCAGCCAAAAACGGCTGGCTGGACGAGCAGAACCGGGTGTTCATCATCTTCACGATCGAGGATGTCAAGAGGTCATTGTGTTGCGCAGACAACAAAGCGACGAAGTTGCTGCGGGAGCTTGAAGAATTTGGTTTGATTGAACGAAAACGCAGAGGTTTAGGAAGGCCAAGTTTGGTGTATGTGAAAAACTTTTCGGCAGATTCTTCAAAAACACGATTCCAGAATCGTGAAAATCACGAATCAGGAAGCTTCAAAAGCGCAAGTCAAGACCCTGCAAAACCACGATGTAATAAGACTGATAAGAATAATACTGAGATGAATGAGACTTATCCCTTCAATTCGGAAGAAACCGACGGGATGAGCCAGCGCGAACAACTTGAAAAATATTTTTCTCAGTCCTTGGAGGTCGAGCTTCTTCTCCGGCTTTGCCCAGATGATGAGGATATTATCTACCAGATTGTTGATTTGCTGGTGGATACCTGTGCGACCAAGCGAAAGATGCAGCGGATTGCCGGGGATGACCGCCCTGCCGAGGTAGTGCGTAGCCGGTTTATGAAGCTGAACGCCGACCACATCAAATTTGTGTTGAAGTGCCTTGCAGAGAACAGCAGCCCAATCCGAAACATGAAACAATACCTGCTCGCTTCTCTGTACAACGCACCCACCACCATGCAGCTTTCCTATCAAAACCAAACCAACCACGACTTAGCGAATCGGAGGTGATGAAAATTTCAAAGAAAGCAACCACGATTGCCATCGTCAACCAGAAAGGCGGCACCGGCAAGACCACCACCTGTGAAAATCTGGGCATCGGGCTGGCGATGGAGGGCAAAAAAGTTCTGCTGGTGGACGCTGACCCGCAGGGCAGCTTGACCATCAGCATGGGCTGGCAGCAGCCCGATGAACTGCCCACTACCCTTTCCACCCTGATGGCAAAAGCTATGAACGATCAGTGCATTCCGCCCGGTGAAGGTGTGCTGCACCATGCAGAGCGTGTAGACCTCATCCCGGCCAACATTGAGCTGGCAGGGCTGGAAGTTGCCCTTGTCAATACCATGAGCCGGGAAAAAATGCTGAAGCAAGTCTTGGACAGTGCAAAGCAGGACTATGACTATATTCTGTTGGACTGCACTCCCTCCCTTGGGATGCTGACCATTAACGCGCTGGCGGCGGCAGACACTGCTCTGATACCCGTACAGGCACAGTACCTTTCCGCGAAAGGTCTGGAACAGCTTTTGCAGACTGTGCAGAAAGTCCGGCGGCAGATCAACCCAAAGCTGAAAATCGAAGGTATCCTGCTGACGATGACAGATAACCGCACCAACTATGGCCGACAAATCGACACGCTGATCCGGCAGGCATACGGAAAGCACATCAAAGTGTTCGGTCAGACGATTCCCCACTCCGTCCGTGCAGCGGAAATCAGCGCGGCGGGTAAGAGCATCTTTGTCCATGACCCGAAAGGCAAAGTGGCAGAAGCCTATAAATCTCTGACGAAGGAGGTGCTGGCCGATGCCGAAAAGCAGCGTAAGCGCCAGTCTGAGCAGCTACGATGATATTTTTTCCACCGAAGAATCCCGGCAGGAAGAACAGCGCGAGCAGGTGCGGCAGATTCCGATTGGAGAGCTGTTTCCATTCAAGAACCATCCCTTCAAGGTTCTGGACGATGATTCTATGAGCGATACCGTGGAAAGTGTCAAGCAGTACGGTGTGCTTTCGCCGTTGATTGCCCGCCCCAGACCGAAGGGCGGCTATGAAATTATCTCCGGGCACCGCCGTCAACACGCTGCGGAGCTGGCCGGACTGGAAACCCTGCCGGTCATTGTGCGCCAGATGGACGATGATGCTGCCATAATCCTCATGGTAGATAGCAATTTGCAGCGTGAGCATATTCTGCCCAGTGAACGCGCATTTGCCTACAAAATGAAGCTGGACGCAATAAAAAATCAAGGTACAAGGTCAGATTTAACTTCGACACAAGTTGTGTCGAAGTTGCGGAGCAATGAAAAGCTGGGCGCAGAGAATAATCAAAGTCGTGAGACTGTTCGACGTTTCATCCGTCTGACCAACCTTATTCCAGAACTGCTGGACATGGTGGATAACAAAACCGTGTCCTTCAATCCTGCTGTGGAGCTTTCCTATCTTTCTCCTGAACAACAGCAGGAAGTGATCCGGGCAATGGATGATACCCAGAACTTTCCTTCTGTCTCACAAGCAAAGCGTATCAAGAAGCTGGCTCAGGATGGAACTTTTACAACGGAGACGGTCGTTGCCATTATGGGCGAGGAGAAAAAGAGCGAGCTTGATACAGTGACCATAAAAAATGACACCCTGAGAAAATACTTTCCCCGCAGCTATACGCCCAAACAGATGGAAGATACCATCATCAAGCTGCTGGAGCAGTGGCAGAAAAAGCGTCAGCACAGTGAAGAACGCTGACAGGATATGAATTGGAAAGACCCGGTTGGGTCTTTTTCTTTAGAAAAAAGGAGAAAACGCCTATGAAAAATGATTCTAATCCCATTATTCGTTCCCAGGAAGTCACCATTGATATGCACATCTGTGCGGCACTGTCGGAGAGCAGGGGCAGCGGCGAGATCTATTTTGCTGCCATCGCCCCGGATATGGAACTGACAGTCATCACGCTGGACGAGGCTCCCGACATTCTGCCCTGCTTTGACGAGGATGATGCATATCTGAACATCCCCGACAGCTCACTGCTGCTCAGCTACAACCCGGCACAGGTGCTGAAGCTGGCAGGCAAGCACTATCTGACCGGCCCGGTCATTTTGGCGCGCACCAATATGGATGGCGAGTTCATCTCGCTGACGATCGATCAGGTCTACCTCTTTCAGAAGTACCTGATGCGCCACAGCGTTACCCTGATGGCTGACGGCCAGAAGCTGCCCTGCATCTGCATGGAGTGAGGTGCCTTTTTATGTCAACCAGAGAAAAAAGAGAACAGCGGAAAACCCAGAAAGCGAGGTTTGTTGCAATGTATCCGGGCTTGTCGCACGATGAGATTATCGAGGAGTGTCTCAAGGAACTGAAGCACCATTTCGAGGTTGGGCCGGAAGTTGCCCTTATCAGTGCCGAAAAAGGTGTTCAGTGTGTGCCGTTTGATGAATCCCTTCAAAAGAAGTTTCCTTACTTTGAGGGGACTTACGAAGTCTTTGATGTTCCGCATACGGATTTTCAGATTCGCTACCAGCCAGAGCAGATTCTCGCCGCAAGCGGAAGAAAAATCCTGACCGGCACGGCATTTCTTTGCCGCAGGGAAAATGAGCGTTGTCTTATGCTTCCGAGCCGATATGAAAAGGTCGATGTGGAAGATTTTATTCGGGAGCATCTGTTTTTCTATGACGATGCTGAGATGCGCCATGTTGGTGTTGCGCTTTCGGAGGTTGCGTAATGGAGTTCGTGAAAGACTTTTTGATCTATGAAGCCGGTGCGCTCTGTGGGTTCTTTATCGCAGCCCTGATGAATGCGGCGCGCGCCGGACAGGAAATCACCATCAAATTTGAGGAGGATAAGCATGGAACAGGAAAAGAACACCCTGACGGTGCTGGAAATCGCACCGGGACAGTACCCGAAGCAGGTCGAGATCGATCCTGACCTGAAAGCCTTGCAGCAGGCAGTCGGTGGAAACATCGGTGCCAGCTATCCGTTCAGTGACCCGGTCGCCATCGTCTACAACGATGATGGTAAGCTGATGGGGCTGCCGTTGAACCGTGCCCTGCGGGACGAGGACGGGCAGATGTACGATGCCGTTGCCGGAACCTTTCTGGTGGTGGGGCTGGGCGAGGAGGATTTTGCATCCCTGACCCCGGAGATGGCGCAGAAGTACGAGCGGCTTTTCCATCAGCCGGAAGATTTTATCCGGCTGGGGCATCGGATGATGGTTGTTCGTGTGCCCGATGAAGCAGTCTGCCCGGAAGAAAGCAAAACCACCCCGCCGAAGGATGCCGGATTTGACCGCTAAACACGACTTTCTGCACTGGAGGTGATGGAAATGCAGGAAGAAATCGAGCACAAAACAGTCAATTTTGCCATTTCGACTGTAAAACTGTCTGCCCGCACTCTGCTGAAAGGGGCGCAGTTCTTTCTGCGCCAGTACGACAAGAGTGCATCGCAGGGCAAGCAGTCCATGAAGCGGCTCATACGGCAGAACCGGGGTGTGACCAATCTGGAAATCGAAAAGACTGGCATCAAGGATTTTGACCGCTACGCTAAGCGGTATCACATCGACTATGCAATCCAAAAAGACCTGTCCTGCACACCACCTCGGTTTCTGATTTTCTTCAAGGCACAGGATGCAGACGCTCTGAACGCTGCGTTCAAGGAGTATTCGGCAGCAGTATTGAACAAGGCCGAGCGTCCCTCTGTGCTGACCAAGCTGCACGATCTGGCACAGGTCATTGCCAACCTCCCCGACAAAGTACGGCACAAAGAGGAGGAACGTGGCTTATGAACAAGAAAAAGTTTACCAAGCTGCTGGCCCTGTACCTACCCTATTTGGTGATTGGGCTGGCCGCGACCAATCTGGGCGAGTCATGGCGGCTGGCCGAGGGTAAGGAGTTGGGCGACAAAATCGTGTCACTCATAGATACGCTCCCGGCTGCATTTGCAAACCCTCTGCCCAGTCTGCACCCACTGGATATTCTGGTGGGCATCTGCTGCGGTGCCGGACTGCGGCTGGCGGTCTATCTAAAAAGCAAAAACGCTAAAAAGTACCGGCACGGTATGGAGTACGGCTCTGCCCGGTGGGGTACTCCGGCAGATATTGCGCCGTTCATGGCTCCGAAGTTTGAGGATAACATCATCCTGACCAAAACGGAACGGTTGATGATGTCAAACCGTCCACCTGACCCGAAAAATGCCCGGAATAAAAACGTGCTGGTGGTGGGCGGTTCCGGCAGCGGCAAAACAAGGTATTTTATTAAGCCGAATTTGCTTCAATGCACGTCAAAAAGCCATCCGGTTTCATTCGTGGTAACTGACCCCAAAGGCGGTCTCATTCAAGAATGTGGACTTGCCCTGCTGAAGAACGGATATAAAATCAGGACGATGAACACCATAAATTTTCACAAGTCCATGCGCTACAATCCGTTCGCATATATCCACGAGGAAAAGGATATTTTGAAGCTGGTCACGACCCTTATGACCAACACCAAAGGTGAAGGTCAGGGCGGCGATCCGTTCTGGGACAAGGCGGAACGGCTTTTGCTGACCTCGCTGATTGCCTATCTGCACTACGAAGCCCCGGCTGAGGAACAGAATTTTGCTACGCTGCTGGAAATGCTCAACACCATGCAGGTGTCCGAGGAGGACGAGGATTATCAGAATCCGGTTGATTTGCTCTTTGAAGATTTGGCAAAAAAGAAGCCAAACAGTTTTGCAGGGCGGCAGTACAAGCTCTATAAATTGGCTGCCGGCAAGACCGCAAAATCCATCCTGATTTCCTGCGGTGCCCGCCTTTCGCCCTTTGACATCCAAGAAATCCGGGATGCGACCATGTACGATGAGCTGGAGCTGGATAAGCTGGGCGACCGAAAAACAGCCTTATTCCTTATCATGTCGGATACAGACAGCACGTTCAATTTCCTTATCAGCATGATCTACTCCCAGCTTTTCAATTTGCTCTGTGACAAGGCAGATGATGTGTACGGCGGAAAGCTGCCTGTTCATGTGCGCTGCCTGATCGACGAGTGTGCCAACATTGGCCAGATTCCGCAGCTGGAAAAACTAGTGGCAACCATCCGCAGCCGCGAGATTTCGGCCTGCCTTGTGCTGCAAACCAGAAGCCAGTTGAAAGCCATCTACAAGGATAATGCGGATACCATCGTGGGCAACATGGACAGCCAGATATTTCTGGGTGGCAGCGAGCCTACTACCCTTAAAGATCTTGCCGAAGCACTCGGCAAGGAAACCATCGACAGCTACAACAATTCCGATACCCGCGGCAATAGCCCAAGCTATGGCACCAACTACCAGAAACTCGGCCACGATGTGCCATAATTACTCGTGATGAATTCAGTTGCCCTAAATTCACACGAGCAGGGACACGACCAACTGGATTCGAACAACGAATACATACAGGAGGTTTTCGCATGAACAAACTGCTTTCCTGCCGCTACAATATGGACACCAACCGGGTGGAAGCCCGGTTCACTGATGGCTCTGCCGTTGCGATTGAATGCATCGCCGTGGAGGACGAATACGGTAACTCCCCGGCACAGCGGGCAGAACTGGACTGGCTACTATACAACAAGCCCTTGGAGTACGCCCAGCTTGTGCTGGGTAGTGAAATCGAGCATTATCTCTCACTCGGCTGAGACCACGGCAGACTGAAAGACTAAATTTTAATTAAAATATCCAAAGTAAACCATGAGCCCTCTACTTGCAGTCGTTGCAAATAGAGGGCTCATGGTTAGTTAGTAGTTCAACCTATTATGGTAACCATCTGAAAATACTGATATTGATATTCGTCTTCTAATACCGCCTGCATTTCTTCCATGTATAACGGGTCTTTCAACAATTTGGGATGAAATGCTCGCTCTCTCCAGAGTCGGACTCCAATTTTGGGAAAAATATATTCCGTTCCCAGTTGCAAGTCCTTTTCGTTGCAAATAACGTTGTCCTTTTTCATTAAGCTATCAATAATACACTCGGCGGTTGTATTAAACATATCCAGCCCGAACAATTTTATTGATGCCACTTTAGACAACTCTCTCTGGATGCCGATTTCAGTAGCTTTTCCGTTCCGATACTGCACCAGAAAGAACGAATCATTATCCATATATCGTCCTGTTATCAAATTAGGATCACCAGTTTCAGCACAACGCTCCATTTGCATTGCTTCATCAGAAGAATTCGACCACTGTTTCTTCATTTGTAGAAGAGCATTTTCTAACTCATCTGATGTCATGCCTAATTTTAATTGTCCAATTCCAATATGTGGTATAATAATTATCTCTTTCATAACAAAACCTTATACCAAAAAGTGAACCATACAAATGCAGCAGTTGCACATATCATCAGAACCAGTCGCATCGTACTTGCAAGTTTCTTCTCGATGTAACCTTTCTGATTTTCGCATAGGACAATCTGCTGAAGATTGTGAAATTTAGCTTCACTGACATTTCCATTTAATGCCTTCCATGCAGTGCGGCGATCTGCAACCAGCAATAAATCGGACAGCATTTCCATAAAGATGACAGCGAAAAATGCCAGAGAAAAAAACACATACCGCTCCATTGGCTTGCTGTCAAAGTATCTCGGAGTGTTGCCGGTTTCAAGGACTGTACCGCAATGACATAAAATACGGTACTTTGTTCCCAGTTGTTCTCCTTAATCTGCTGGCACCTATACACTGTTATTCCCATCATGTCTAAAAGCGAATTGATTTTGCGATTTCTAATGCTTGACTTTCCGACACAGAACTTGATTCAAGTTCAATTGCAACAAAGCATTCTTTCTCGTTATCATAAGCGAGAATCCCCAAATTGTTCACAGGTTCTGAACTTGCACCATCTTGAAAAATCACCGTTGTAAGTGCAGTCGTTCCGTGTTCCGTGCTTTGTATCACATTGTATTTATTATCAGTGTCAAACCTGTAAACCGACCCTAGCCGAAGTGCAGAGTAAACAATCTGCACGGAATCTCTATCACCTTCATATGGTT
>OGKE01000950.1_pt1 | contig 22454 bp, 18 predicted proteins | sample 1572341 | NCBI WGS metagenome assembly OGKE01 (sample SAMEA2582091, study PRJEB24529) | metagenome | biome: Human gut stool | place: China | collected 2011
AGGCATGATTCGGTGAAACTCCGAAGCCGACAGTATAGTCTGGATGAAAGAAGATAGGAAAGCATAGAGAAACCACAAGATCTCTGTACTCATGGAAGCTGCTCTGAGATGCGTTTGCATTTCAGAGCTTTCTTTTTGCGCAGGAGATACTGCGCCTGTTTGCCTTGCCCTGAACAATCTGGTTCGGGGCTTTTTTATTTGGAGGCAGAGAGATGAACGATACAGAGTATATGCGTCTTGCCTTAGAACTGGCGAAAAAAGGATGCGGATGGACATCCCCAAATCCGATGGTGGGTGCTGTCATTGTAAAAGATGGTCAGATCATCGGGCAGGGATGGCATGAACGGTATGGCCAGCCCCATGCGGAGCGAAATGCGTTAGCATCCTGCGCTGTTGACCCCGAAGGGGCAACGATGTATGTGACGCTGGAGCCCTGCTGTCATTTTGGGAAACAGCCGCCGTGTGTGAATGCTATTCTGGAAGCGGGCATCAGCCGGGTCGTAGTGGGGTCGGCAGACCCAAACCCGCTGGTGTCGGGAAAAGGAATTGCTGCTTTGCGGGTGCAGGGGGTAGCGGTGACGGAAGGCGTTTTGCGGGAAGAATGCGACGCACTCAATCGGATATTCTTCCATTTTATAACGACAAAACGCCCGTTTGTTTCTATGAAGTATGCCATGACAATGGACGGAAAAATTGCCACAGTTACGGGCGCATCCAAATGGATTACAAGTGAAGCTGCCCGAGCGTATGTTCAACAACAGCGGCATCGTTTCAGCGGAATCATGGTCGGTGTCGGAACCATTCTTGCCGATGATCCCTTATTGACCTGCCACATGGAGAACGGAAAAAATCCAGTTCGCATCGTCTGCGATACTCAGCTGCGGACACCATTGCAAGCACAGGTGGTCGCAACAGCAAAACAGATCCCGACCATCCTTGCGACCTGCTGCGCCGACCCGAAACGGCAGGCGATATATCGACAGGCTGGGTGCCGAGTGATTTGTCTGGACAAAAGGAACGGTCACATTGACCTTGTACAACTTATGGAAAAACTTGGTCAGGAACAAATCGACAGCATTCTTCTGGAAGGCGGAGGGACACTGAACTGGGCAGCACTGGAAAGCGGCGTTGTTCAACAGGTGCAGGCGTACATTGCCCCAAAGCTGTTCGGCGGACAGGAAGCAAAAACACCGGTGGAAGGTGCAGGAGTTCATGTGCCGAGTGCAGCATTCCGGCTGAAAAACAGCAGCCTGACCCATCTTGGCGAGGATATCCTGATTGAAAGCGAGGTCGAGTATCCATGTTCACCGGAATTATAGAAGAAGTCGGAACCGTAAAGCAGATCACGCATGGGCAGCATTCGGAAGTGCTGAACATTCAGGCACGGACCGTTCTGGAAAACACAAAAATCGGTGACAGTATCGCAGTGAATGGCATCTGCCTGACCGTTACCCGGCTTTTTGCAGACAGCTTTTCTGCCGATGTTATGCATGAAACCCTGAACCGCTCCTCTCTTGCAGGTCTTATGGTCGGGAGCAGGGTCAATCTGGAACGGGCAATGGCTGCGGATGGACGGTTCGGCGGGCATATTGTGGCGGGTCATGTGGATGGCACCGGGTGCATCCTGCGAATCGAAAAAGACGACAATGCGGTCTGGTTTACCATCCATGCGGAACCGAATCTTTTGCGCTATGTCGTGGAAAAAGGCTCCATCGCGGTCGATGGTATAAGCCTGACGGTGGCAGCAGTCAGTTCGGATGCGTTTTCAGTGTCCACCATCCCTCACACCGTCAGCTGTACAAATCTGTGTCAAAGGCACAAAAACGATGTGGTAAATCTGGAGACCGATATCCTTGGCAAGTATGTCGAAAAGCTGTTTCAGCCGATACCGCAGGAACACCGGAAAAGCTCTGTCACGAAAGAAATGCTGATACGCTACGGATTTGAATAAGGAGAAACAACGATGAGATTCAATACCATTCCTGAAGCTCTGGAAGATTTGAGACAAGGCAAGATCATTTTGGTGACGGATGACCCGGAACGCGAAAACGAGGGCGATTTTATCTGTGCCGCTGAGTTTGCGACAACAGAAAATGTCAATTTCATGGCGACCCACGGCAAAGGTCTGATCTGTATGCCGATGTCGGAAGCCTTTGTACAGAAGCTGAAGTTTCCGCAGATGGTTCGGCATAACACGGACAACCATGAAACCGCCTTTACCGTGTCCATCGACCATATTTCAACCACGACCGGCATTTCTGCTGCGGAACGCTCTATTACCGCGCTGGCCTGTGTAGCAGAAGACGCAAAAGCAGAAGATTTCCGGCGACCGGGTCATATGTTCCCACTTTTAGCAAGGAAAAATGGTGTTCTGGAACGGAACGGCCACACAGAAGCCACCGTAGACCTGTGCCGTCTGGCAGGGCTGAAAGAGTGCGGGCTTTGCTGCGAGATCATGAGGGACGATGGCACTATGATGCGCACGGAGGAACTTGCACAGCTGGCAGAACGATTCCAAATCAAATTCATCACCATCCAAGCCTTGCAAGAGTACCGTAAGTGTCACGAAAAGCTGGTCGATCAGGTGGCTGCCGTAAATCTACCGACAAAATACGGCGACTTCCGCGCATACGGTTTTGTGAGCCGCCTGAACGGAGAGCATCACATCGCATTGGTAAAAGGTGAAATCGGTGATGGCCGGGATGTCCTGTGCCGGGTGCATTCGGAATGTCTGACGGGTGATACGTTCGGTTCGCTGCGCTGCGATTGCGGACAGCAGTTGGCTGCGGCGATGACGCAAATTGAAAAGGAGGGGCGTGGCATCCTGCTCTATATGCGGCAGGAAGGGCGCGGTATCGGTCTCATAAATAAGCTGCGTGCCTACGAGTTGCAGGAACAGGGCATGGATACCCTGGAAGCCAACCTCGCCCTTGGTTTCCATGGGGATGAACGGGAGTATTACATGGGAGCACAGATTTTGCGGGAGCTGGGAGCACATAGTTTGCGCCTGTTGACCAATAATCCGGATAAGGTATACCAACTTTCCGAGTTCGGTCTGGAGATTACAGAACGTGTCCCAATTCAGATGACTGCGACCGCGCACGACCTGTTCTATCTGAAAACCAAGCAGGCAAGAATGGGACATATCCTGAGTTATTAAGGAAAAGAGGGATTTTACAATGAAATCATTTGAAGGAAAACTGATTGCACAAAACATCCGGGTCGGTATCGTTGCTGCACGATTCAACGAGTTCATCACCTCAAGGCTCCTTGGCGGGGCAATGGATGCACTCCTCCGGCACGATGTGAGCGAGGACGATGTTCATGTCGCATGGGTGCCGGGAGCGTTTGAAATTCCGCTGGTTGCTTCCAAAATGGCAAAAAGCGGAAAGTACGATGCTGTGATTTGCCTTGGCGCAGTGATTCGCGGCTCTACCAGCCATTACGACTACGTCTGCAACGAAGTCTCAAAAGGCATCGCAGCAGTTTCGCTGGAAAGCGGTATTCCTGTTTTGTTTGGCGTTCTGACGACTGAAAATATCGAGCAGGCAATCGAGCGGGCAGGTACGAAAGCCGGAAACAAGGGCTATGACTGCGCGGTCAGCGCCATCGAAATGGTCAATCTGATCCGCGAAATGGATGCAGAGTAACGGTGACACAGGAGCCTTCCATGATTGTGATACGAGCGAACACCCCGGACCCGGTACTGGAGCAAACGATTCTGCGCCTTTTGCAACAGGCGCAGATTGATGCGGAGCAGATCACATTCTGCGCAAAGAAAAAACTGGAACTGCCGGGATTGGTGATTGACAACACTCGACATGAAATTTCAGCCAACGGCAGAAATATTTCGTTGACACGTCTTGAATCCGACCTGTTGTGGGTGCTGGCAGTCTGCGAAGGAACGACGCTCTCTAAAAAAGAGCTTTTTGATGCTGTATGGGGAAAGGATTGCGCCGATACCTTAAAAGTGGTTGGCAATACCGTTTCCAATCTCCGAAAGAAGCTGGCATTCTGCGGGCTGGACGGATGTCTTTGCACAGTTGGTGGAGGGTATGCTTTTCGTTACGTTCTGGCAGAGCAGGGAAAAGCCCATTCCAATACTGTCCCGACAATGGTATACTGTTGCCCAAAGGAGCTGAGAGAAAATGACCCGAATCTTGTTCATCTGTCTGGGGAATATCTGCCGTAGTCCCATGGCGGAATTTGTTATGAAAGATCTTGTGGAAAAAGCCGGTATTGCAGAAAAATTTGAAATCGCCTCCGCTGCGACCAGTGCAGAAGAAGTGGGCAACCCGGTCTATCCACCCGCTCGGCAAAAATTGGCAGACCATGCCATTTCCTGTGTAGGCAAAACGGCGCGTCAGATGACACGGCAGGATTATGATACCTATGATTATCTGGTTGCAATGGATCGAAGCAACCTGCGGGATATGGCTCGTTTTGTAGGGAACGACCCGTTGCACAAGGTCTCCCTCCTGATGTCGTATACCAGTACGCCGCACGATGTGGCCGACCCGTGGTTTACTGGAAATTTCGAGGACACATGGCGGGATGTCCTGGCAGGTTGCACGGCGTTGTTAGAGAGGCTGTGCCAATAAAAGAAACAACTGGGTGTATCATCGTTCAGATGAAGCATCCAGTTGTTTTTGATTTAATCTTTTGGTCTGTCGTGGTCGCAGCCGGGGGCGTATGGCTTTTTACATCAGAAGTTGTTGGAAAATCAACCCTGGATGCGGGTCTGCATCAGATGGTCCGGGGTGTAGGCATCGGATAAGGTACCGTTCATGCTGGCGGCATAGTAATACAGGGCTGTCCAGGATTTCAGTTCATAGCTGGTGCCCTCCAGCACGCCCTTGCCGCGGCAATAAGGAGCCCAGAACCGGTAGTATTCCTCCGATTTGTTGTCGGAGGGAACATCCATGTAGGTGCCGGTGGCCTCATCGTAGGGGGCAAAGGGAAGCGCCTGCCCTGTGGCCATTTTGCTGGCCCAGGGCAGCAGACTCACCAAGTTCTGGGAGGATTCAAAGGTGAACGAGGTGGAGTAGGCTTTGTGGAAGTCCAGAGGCTGCCAGCTGTCGCTCTCCGGGAAATAGACTTCGATGCTGGAAACATCACAGGAGATCTGCCCGTCAGAAATGTGATAGCGGTAGCGCAGATTTCCGGTGTGGAGGGTGCCGGCACCGCCGTAGGTCCGGCCCTGAGGGGTGACACCGGAGCACGCAGCATCAAAGACACAGATGGATGCCAGCTGTGCACCGGACAAGTCGCAGACCACCAGACTGGAGCCCGCGCTGTGGTCGATCGCCGATTCACCGGTGGATTGCTCGTTGAAGGCGTCCGCGACGGTAAAGTCACCCTGATACAGCGCAGTGCGGACGTAGCCGCCGAACACGAAGGATACCTGAGAGCCGGAGGCATAATTGAAGGAATCACAGATAAAGGCGGTGACAGGAGACTGGATGTAGGTGTATCCGATGGCCTTTCCGTCTTCGTACTGGATATAGTCATAGCCGGTGGGGATGGTCATCACCACGCTGTCCGGCGTTACATCGTCCAGACCCAGCTTGGAGAAATAGCCGTCCGGTGCCGTCAGGTCTGCGTCGTAGCGGGCCAGAAGATCCTGCATACTCCGGTATGCCAGAGCTTCCGGTGACAGATCCCGGGAATCCTCGTAGTCGTATGCCTTCGTCAGCTCATAGCAGCAGGTCTCCTCGGGCACCCAGGTCCAGCCGGCAGATGTTTTTTGCAGGCTCAGCACGCCCAGGTTTTGAGCATAGCAGCCGGTGGAGGTTATGATCACGCCGTTTTCCACGATGGGTTGGTCATAGGCGAGGTGGTCGTGAGCGTTCTGGATCACGTCCAGGAAGCCTTCCTGAGCCCGCGCGGTGGCCCGGTCCTCTTCCATGCCGCAGTGGCTGATGGCGATGACAAGATCGCAGCCCTTCTCCTCCTTGAGGAAACGGGCATAGACTCTGGCAACCTCGGCACAGTCCATCCGGGTCAGGTCCGAGTTCTTGCAGTAGCCGTAGGACTCCTCGCCTTCCAGGGCAAACAGACCCACCCTGTAGCCTGCTACCTGGCGGATGGCGTAGTTTTTGGCCCCGGTCTTGGCGTAGGCCCCGGCACCAAAAGCATTGGTGCTCAGGTCATTGGGGCGGATGTCGGCGCTGGTATAAGAGATCGGCTCGCCGTTGGCGTTGTATTTGATGAACATATTGGATACCAGCAACTGGGGCAGTTTGCGGTAGACCCCGTAGCGCAGCCGGTTTTTCCGGGCGTTGACCCAGGAGTTTTCGACGGCCTGATCGCCCACGTCGAATTCGTGGTTGCCCAGGGTGCAGAAATCTACCTGCATTTCGGCCAGGGCCAGGATCTCCCAGCCCTTCTGATAGCCGTCCTGGTAAGGAGTTCCCTGGGAGTAGTCACCACCGTCCAAGGTCAGGGTTTTGCCAAAGGCTCGGTGGCGTACCCCGGCCTGTGCGGCGGCCATTCGCGCCACGCCGCCGGTGATCCGGGTAGAGCCGTCCGTACTCATGATCTTAGAAGTACCCAGATTGGAGTGGATATCGTTGCTCAGCAGCAACACGATATCGCCTTTGTAGGGGGTGTGGTCCTGCGTGTCGGGCCAGGCACAGCCCATGAGAGCGGGAGCCATAGCAGCTCCGGCAGTGGTGGCGGCTGCCAGCTTCAGGAAACTTTTCCGCGAAATCTTTTTCATGATTCTGTTCTCCTTTTGACAGTCTCTTGGTATCGTGTCATTCTTGTGATGATGGACGGGAATGGCCATTCTCCCATCGGGTCTTTGGGACTGCTGTACTTCCGGTGCACACGGAAAAACGCAGAGAAGATTCCAACCTTGCAAAAAGAAAAAGACGCACCACAAGCCGAAAGGGGCTGTTGTGCGTCTCTCATTCTCTCACGCAGAACCTATATGGAATCCTTGTATCTCATACTATAGCAAGACTTTCCGCAAAAGTCAACACATTGCCTTGTTTTTTGATTGAATGTTGAAAGTATTTTAATTTTTGCAATATGGGAAAGGCCGGACCCTGGGAGCGTGAAAAACCTTCAGCTGTTTCCCAATGGACACGAATCGACAAAAATGAAGGAACAACCACCAGCTCGGCTGGTGGTTGTTTATTGTGTGCAAGGGCAATTGTTGCCAATTTTCACAGATTGCGCTATACTGATTCCGAAAAGTTTTTGTGAAGGGGAGAACCGGATGCTGCGCTGTGCGATCGTGGAGGACAGCCCCAGAGAGCTGGAACATCTGAAAGAATGCCTTGCCCGCTACTCGGCAGAGCGGGATATCCCGCTGGAGACCACGGCCTTCGGGGATGCGGCATCGTTTCTGGAACATTACCGTGCCGACTATGACATCGTGTTCATGGATATCGAGCTGCCGGGCATCAACGGCATGGAGGCGGCCCACCGCCTGCGGGAGATCGACCGGCAGGTCATCCTGATCTTTGTGACCAACATGGCCCAGTTTGCGGTCAAGGGCTATGAGGTGGATGCGCTGGACTACATCATCAAGCCTGCCCAGTATGGGCCGCTGAGCATCAAGCTGGACCGTGCGGCCCAGCGCTGGCGCGCCGCCGCCGAGAGCGTGATGGTGGCCCTGCCCACCGGCACCCAGCGGCTGCTGCTGTGGGAGATCTATTACATCGAGGTGCAGGGCCACAAGCTGACCTATCACACCGAAAAAGGCCAGCTGCCGGGCACCGGAACCCTGCAGGACGCCGAACAGCGGCTGCACGGCAAGGGCTTCCTGCGCTGCAACAAGTGCTATCTGGTCAACCAGAAGCACATCCAGACCGTCACCGGCAGCGACGTGGTGCTTTCCAACGGGGAGAAGCTGCAGATCAGCCGTCTGCGCAAAAAGGAATTCATGGAGGAGCTGGCCCGCAGCATGGGCAACGAATTTGTGCTATGAGTACGGTCATCGATCTGTTTGAACGCCACGGCTATGTGCTGGAACTGCTGGCGTGCGTGGCGGCCACCACCTGGAAGCTGGAGCGGCAGGAGCGCTTTGCGGCGCGGCTGACCGGCATCCTGCTGGCGGAGGCCTGCTTTACCATCGTGTGGGAGCAAATGCCCCACAACCTCTACACCGAGTCGCTGCGCACCTTTCTGCTGTGGAGCATCGCGGCGGTGGGCATCCGGCTGTGCTTCCGCATCGCGGCAGCGTGGGCGGTGTTCTATGCTACGGCGGCGGGCACCATGCAGCACATCATCTACCGGGGGGCCAAGCTGCTGCAGAATGCGGTGTATCACATGGACCGGCAGTACTGGGCCTGGAGCCGGTGGGTCTATCTGGGCCTTTTCGTGCTGCTGTTCGCGGTGTGCTGCCTGACCCTGACCCGGCGGCTGCACAGCCGCAATCTGGGCACACTGCCCGGGCGCACGATGACTTTTATCATGGTGGGCTACCAGCTGAGCATGAACATCTTCGTCAACCTGTTCAACGCCTTTAGTGTGGACAGTGCCCCGCGCATCTTTACCGTCTACAGCGTCTACGACGAGGTGACCACCATCCTGCTGTTCTTCCTGCTGTGTGAGATCCTGCAGCACAGCGACGCCGAGTGGGACAACATGGTGCTGCAGCAGATGATGCGCCAGCAGCGCCAGCAGATGGAGCTGTCCAAGGAGACGGTGGAGCTCATCAACATCAAGTGCCATGACATCCGCAAGCAGCTGTACACGCTGGGCAGCCGGGTGCCGACCGAGGAGCTGGACGAGCTGAAAAAGGCGGTGGATATCTACGACTCCACGGTCAAGACCGGCAACGAGACGTTGGACGTGCTGCTGGCGGAGCGCTCCATCGTGTGCAAGGGCCGCGGCATCCAGCTGGATTACATCGCCGACGGTGCAAAGCTGGACTTCCTGAAGCCCGGCGAGGTGTACTCGCTGTTCGGCAACGCGCTGGACAACGCCATCGAGGCGGTGACCCCGCTGGAGCCGGACCGCCGCTACATCGGCCTGCAGGTGCGGGCCGAGCGGGGCATGCTGCTCATCCGCATGGAGAACTGTGCCGCCGAGCCGCTGCACTTTGTGGACGGCCTGCCCCAGACCACCAAGGGGGACGCCCGGTGGCACGGTTTTGGCGTTAAGAGCATCCGCCGCATCGTGCAGCAGCACGGCGGCACCCTGACGATGCAGGCACAGGACGGCATGTTCCGTCTGGTGGCGCTCCTGCCGCTCAAATGACAGTTCAGGGCCCCAAAATGACAGTTTGGGAAAAATTTGTTGTAAATATTCACAAAACCTCTATACTATCGGCAGAGCTTTGAATCACTCTGCCGGTTTCTTTTTGTGCGGCGTTTGCTTCCGCACCGCACAGGGGGAGAGCGGACAACTTTCAAAGGAGGACAAAATGTTGAAGAAGAAAAACCTGTGGCGCGGTTTGACCATGGTGTTTGCCCTGCTTCTGGCCGTTTCCATGATGGCAGGCAACATCCTGGAGCTCTACCGCACCTCTGTGGATGCCTTCCTGGGCACCCGCAGCACCCAGACTGTGACCGAGCAGTCGGACGATGAATCCAATGCCTGGACCTACAAGTCGGAATTCACCACGGCCAAAGAAGCCTACGAGGGCTTCAAGGACTTCGCCATCGAGGCTTCGCAGGAGACCTTTGCCCTGCTGAAGAACGAGAACGGTGCCCTGCCTCTGGCCAAGGATGCCAAGATCACCATGCTGGGCGTCCGCAGCTATGCTCCTGTTTACGGCAACAGCGGCGGCAGCGTGCCGGACGGCAAGTCCACCGTGCAGATCTTTGACGCCTTTACCGAGCGCGGCTTCCAGCTGAACCCGGAGACCCTGGCGGCTTACAAGGCATTCTTTGCGGACAAGGAATGGACCAAGCCCCAGTTCGGCGGCGGCATCCTGCCGGCTTACGCCGAGATCACCGCTTACGATGATCCCCACGAGCTGACCCTGGACGAGCTCAAGCAGCTCAACCCCGACTTTGAGTCCAAGTACACCGAGTACGGCGACGCTGCCATCGTGGTGGTGAGCCGTGTCGGCGGCGAAGCCGGTGCATACTACCCCGGCGAGGAAGGCCTGGCAGACGGCGTGCACACCGTCAACGGCAACATCCTGAGCCTGAGCGATGAAGAAATGGCCATGATCGAGGAAGCAAAGGCCAATTTCGACAAGGTCATCGTGCTGGTCAACGCAGCCAACCCCATGGAGATCTCCAACCTGGAAGAGGACCCCGACATTGACGCCATCCTGTGGGTGGGCTACCCCGGTGCTTATGGCTTCTACGGCGTGGCCGACGTGCTGAACGGCACCGTGGCTCCCTCTGCCCATCTGGGCGATACCTTCGTCAAGAACGGTGCACTGGCTCCCGCCATGCAGAACTTTGGCAACATCCCCTGGGCAAACGCTTCGGACTTTGCTGAGGGCACCAGCGTCAACTCCTACCTGATCGAGACCGAGGGCATCTACACCGGCTACCGTTACTACGAGACCCGTTATGCGGACATCGTGCTGGGCAACGGCGGTGCCAATGCCTCTGCCGGCACCTACGCCAACGCCGACGGCACCGTGGCCACCAGCGACGGCACCTGGAGCTACGACAACGAGGTGGTCTATCCCTTCGGCTACGGCATGAGCTACACCACCTTTGAGCAGACCCTGGACAGCGTGGTCATCACCGGTGACAAGCGTACCGCTACCGTGACCGTGACCACCACCAACACCGGCGATGTGGCCGGCAAGGCTGTCGTGCAGCTGTACGCCAGCGCACCCTACACCGACTACGACAAGCAGAACGGCATCGAAAAGTCCGCCCTGCAGCTGATGGACTACGAAAAGACCAACACCCTGCAGCCCGGCGAGAGCCAGACCATTCCCATGAATGTGGACATGAGCCTGCTGGCCAGCTACGACAGCCAGAACGCCAAGACCTTCATCGTGGACCCGGGCGACTACTACTTCGCCATCGGCTCTGACGCCCATGATGCTCTGAACAACATCCTGGCTGCTCAGGGCAAGACCACTGCCGACGGTATGACCGCCGACGGCGATGCTTCCAAGACCTACCAGTGGACCTGGGACGGCGCTGTGGATGCCGACACCTTCTCTGTGAGCAAGGCCGGCGTGGAGATCACCAACGCAGTGAGCGACGGCGACTACTCCATGGACATCAACACCTTCATCCCCGGCACCGCTACTTATCTGTCCCGCAGCGACTGGGACGGCACCTTCCCCACCACCATTACCGGCCTGAAGGCCGAGGACCGTCTGGCCACCCTGCTGGCCAACGACTTCATCGACATCAAGACCGATGAGGACACTTCGGACATCGTGTTCGGCGACACCACCAGCACCCTGACCCTGAACGACCTGAAGGGCGCTGACTTCGACGATCCCCGCTGGGATGAGCTGGTCGGCAAAGTGACCATCGACGAGTTCCTGAACTTTGCCTCCAACGCCTTCCACAACATCCAGAACATCGACTCTGTGGGCCTGCTGCAGTACGCAGCCGACGACGGCCCCAACGGTTCCGACTCGCACTACCTGACCGAGGGCAGCTACCAGGGCACCCCGTATGCAGATGCTGCCGATTACGACTACGGCACCCGCGTCGGCCCCACCCCGGAGAACATTGCTTACAGCTGGAACAAGGAACTGGCTTACCGCGTGGGTGAGATCACCCTGGGCGAGAGCACTCTGGTGCTGAACCTGCCCATCATGATCGGCCCCGGCATGAACATCCATCGTCACGGCTACAACGCCCGCGGCGCAGAGTATTACTCCGAGGACCCCGTCCTGTCCGGTTACACCGGTTCCGCTGTGGTGCAGGGCGCTCAGAGCAAGGGCACCCTGGTCAACATCAAGCACGCCGCCTTCAACGATCAGGAGATCAACCGCTCCGGTATCGCAGTCTTTATGACCGAGCAGAAGGCCCGCGAGCTGGAGCTGCGCAACCTGCAGCAGGCCTTTGAGGGCAACGGCAAGCCCGCTTCCTTCGAGGCGGATCCTTCCCGCGATGACACCTACACGGTGGGTGCTCTGGGCGTGATGAGCTCCTACAACCGCATCGGTGCTGTGGCCTCCAGCGCAAACGCTGGTGTCCAGGTGCAGATCATGCGCAACGAGTGGGGCTTCAAGGGCTACAACGTCACCGACTTTACCGGTGTTACCCTGCATGCTTCTCCCAAGGAGTCCATCCTGGCTGGCACCACCGCATTCTGCGGTTTCGGCAAGGACGACAGCATCACCTACTGGAATGCTGACGCTCTGAAGGGCGACCGCACCATGCTGCTGGCCATCAAGCAGAACATCCATTACCTGCTGTACGCTCTGGCCAACAGTGCCGCCATGAACGGCGTCAACTCCACCACCCGCACCATCAGCGTGATGACCTGGTGGCGTATGACCTACCGCGTGTGCATCTACGGCTTTGCAGCCCTCACCGCACTGTGCGCCCTGCTGTACGTCGTGTCTGCGGTCAAGAGCAAGAAGCAGAAGACTGCAAAGGAGGCCTGAGCCATGAAAACGAAACTGAACACGAAGACGATCGTGGCTGCTGTGGCCAGTGTGATCGGCCTTGCAGTCTATGGTTACACCTCGATGGTGGGCTATCTGGCGGCTTCGGCCACCAGCACCCTGCCGGTGGTGCTCACCGTGGCCGCGCTGGTGTGCCTGGCTCTGCGCCAGTTCGCTGGCAGCAAGCTGCCCGCCGTGGTCAACGACGTGCTGCTGGTGGCAGCCAATGTCTGCCTGATCGGCAGCTTCGCCGTATTCGTTCTGGCCCGCGTTTCGCTGGCTGCGGACGTCTACTTCATCCCGGTCAACTATCCGGCCTCTGAGGCCACGGCCCTGCACATCTCCATCGTAGGTGCCGTGTGCTACCTGGTCGGCATCGTGACCCTGATCGTGGAAGGCTTCTCCGCAAAGAACGGATGAATCCCCCAGCCGCCCGGCGGAGAAGCTCTGCCGGGCGGCATTTTGGGTTCCGGACCTTATCTTGTGATCAAATGAAAGGAGGCAGATGCCTGTGATCGCCTGTTCGTTCAACACCGGCTGGACCTGCCGCCACCTGTTGGAAGAGGGGCCGGCCGTGCCGGTCACCCTGCCCCATGATGCGGCACTGGCCGAACCCCGTACCGAGACGGCCCCCGGCGGCACCAACACCGGCTGGTACGAGGGCTATGATTACCTTTACGAAAAACGCTTCACCCCGGACGCAGCCCTGCAGGGCCAGACCCTTGTGCTGGAATTCGAGGGCGTGTACCACAACGCCGAAGTCTGGCTCAACGGCGAGAAGCTGGCGTTCAACCCCTACGGCTACACCGACTTCAAGGTAGACCTGACCGGGAAGCTGGACTTTGATGCCGAAAACGTGCTGCAGGTGATCGCCCGCAACGCCGACCAGCCCAACAGCCGCTGGTATTCCGGCGCGGGCATCTACCGCCCGGTCACCCTGTGGGTGGGCCCGGAAGCACACCTGCTGCTGGACGGCCTGCGGGTGCGCACCGTGTCCATCGACCCGCCGGAAGTGGAAGTCACGGCGGCGGCCAGCGCCCCCGGCACCGTGCAGCTGCAGGTGCTGGACGGCACTACCGTGCTGGCCAGTGCGTCCGCTGAGGCCGGAAAGCCGGTGCGCCTGAAACTGCCGGAGGCAGCGCTCTGGAGCCCGGAGCACCCGCAGCTGTACACCCTGCAGGCGGCCTACGGCACCGACACGGCAGCGGCCCGCTTTGGCATCCGCAGCCTTGCCTGGGGCAGGGAGGGCCTGCTGCTCAACGGCAGCCGGATCATCCTGCAGGGTGCCTGCATCCACCACGACAACGGCCTGCTGGGTGCAGTGTGCCACCCGGATGCGGTGCGCCGCAAGGTGCGCATCCTGCACGAGAACGGCTACAACGCCATCCGTTCGGCCCACAACCCCTGTTCCAAGGCCCTGTTGGACGCCTGCGACGAGCAGGGGATGCTGGTGATGGATGAGTACATCGACCACTGGTACATCCACAAGACCGAGCACGACTATGTGGACTATTTCAACGACTGGTGGCGCAGCGACCTGGAAAGCATGGTCAAAAAGGACTACAACCACCCTTGTGTGATCCTGTATTCCACCGGCAATGAGGTCAGCGAGACGGCTCAGAAAAAGGGCATTGCCCTGACGAAGCAGCTCACCCGGTATCTGCACCGCCTGGATGATACCCGCCCGGTGACCTGCGGTGTGAACATCTTCTTCAACTTCCTCAGCTCCATCGGATTTGGTGTGTACAGCGACAAAAAAGCCAAAAAGCAGGCCGAGGACGCCACCAAAAAGAAAAAGGCCGTGGGCAGCCAGTTCTTCAACAATCTGGCGGGCCTGCTGGGCAGCGAGTTCATGAAGCACGGTGCCACCCTGCATGGCTGCGACGTCAAGACCCGCGACGCCTTTGCCAACATGGACATTGCCGGTTACAACTACGGCATCTACCGCTACGAGCACGACCTGAAAAAATACCCCGACCGCCTGATTTTGGGCAGCGAGACCTTCTGCAGCGACGCCTACCGGTTCCGGGAGCTGGCCAAGAAAGAACCCCGGCTCATCGGTGACTTTGTGTGGGCCGGTATGGACTATCTGGGCGAAGTGATGGTGGGCAGCTGGGAGTATGCCGACAACGCGCCCCGCTTTGACGGCGGCCTTGGCTGGGTGAGCGCCGGTTCCGGCCGCATCGACCTGACCGGCAAGCCGCTGGGTGAGACCCTGTATACCCGGGTGGCGCTGGAACAGGCCGAAGGGCCGTTCCTGGCCGTGCGCCCGGTGAACCACACCGGCGACAAGCACTCGCCCTCGGCCTGGAAGATGACCGACGCCATGACGAGCTGGACCTGGCCCGGCTGCGAGGGAAAGCAGGCTGAGGTGGAGGTCTATGCCCGCGCGGCTTCCGCGGCGCTGGTGCTCAACGGCAAGGAAATCGCCCGCAAGAATGCGAAAAACGACTGCCTGTTCCGCTTCCGCTGTGCGTACCAGCCCGGTACGCTGGAGGCTGTGGCCTACAACGCAGCGGGGCAGGAGACCGGCCGCTGTGCGCTGACCACCGCCGGCCCTGCCACCGAGCTGCGGGCCGAGCCGGAGGAAGCCGTGCTGCGCCCCGGCCAGCTGTGCTACATCCGCCTGCGCTACACCGACCAGAACGGCGTGCTCAAGCCCACTGTGCGGGAGCCCATCCGGGTGCAGGTGACCGGCGGCCGCCTGCTGGCGCTGGGCAATGCCTGCCCCTTCAATCTGCAGGGCTACCGCACCAGCCAGACCGACCCCTACTGGGGCGAGGCCATGGCCATCGTGGAAGCCGGCACCGAAGGCTGTGTGACCCTGCAGGCCGACAGCGCCGTTGGTTCGGCCGTGGCTGCCGTGCAAGTTCATAAGGAGTAAATACCCATGTCCATTTCAGAGAAAAATCCCAAGCTGGCCAAGCTGGCCGGGCAGTTCCTCAAGTTCTATGCCTTTTCCATGCTGGTCACCCTGCTGCAGTACCTGCTGCTCACCTTTCTGCCGGGGCTGTTCTACGCCCACACCAACTGGTGCAGCATCCCCTGCCAGCTCATCCACCTGAACCTTGGCCCGGTGGACACCTATGTGTTCAACTACCCGGTCACCGGGGACGCCACCGGCGGCATGGGCTACTTTGCCGCCTTTGCCATCACCCTGTTCCTGGCGCAGTGCGTCAACTTCCCCATGCAGCGCAACATCACCTTCAAGTCCAAGGGCAACATCTGGTATCAGATCCTGTGGTATGTCATCGCCTTTGTGCTCATCACCATCGTGTGCAGCTTCCTCATGGGCCTGTATGTGCCCCTGTGCAAGCAGTTCTTCTCCCCGGCGGTGTACAACGTGCTCATCACCGTGATCAACGGCGGCGTGCAGATGGTGATCTATTTCCCCATCTATAAGATCATTTTCCCGGAGGGTGAAGCCAAATGAAACATGCAGATGTGATCGCCAAACTGTCCCTGCGGGAAAAATGCGCCCTGCTTTCCGGTGCCACCGTGTTCGAGACCCATGCCCTGCCCAACAAGGGGGTGCCGGCCATCTGGCTGTCGGACGGTCCCAACGGTCTGCGCAAACAGGCGGGCCCGGCCGACCATCTGGGCCTGAACCCCGCGGAGCCGGCCACCTGCTTTCCCACGGCGGCCACCGTGGCCAACAGCTGGGACCCCGCCCTGGGCGAGGAGATCGGCAAAGCGCTGGGCGAGGAGACCGCTTCCTACCGCGTCAATGTGATCCTGGGCCCCGGCCTGAACACCAAGCGCAGCCCGCTGTGCGGCCGCGATTTCGAGTATTTCTCGGAGGACCCGTACCTGTCCGGCAAGCTGGCAGCAGGCTATGTGCGCGGCATCCAGTCGGTGGGCGTTTCGGCCTGCCCCAAGCATTTTGCCGCCAACAATCAGGAGCTGCGCCGCATGGCCAGCAACAGCGTGCTGGACGAGCGCACCCTGCGGGAGCTGTACCTCACCGGCTTTGAGATCGCCGTGAAAGAGGGCAGGCCCAAGTGCATCATGACCTCCTACAACCGGGTCAACGGCATCTACGCCAACGAGAACCATCACCTGCTGCAGGATATCCTGCACGGCGAGTGGGGCTATGACGGGGCCGTGGTCACCGACTGGGGCGGCTCCAACGACCATGTGGAGGGTGTGCGCGAAGGCTCCACGCTGGAAATGCCCTGCCCCGGCTTTGGCTCGGCCAAGCGGCTGATGCAGGCCGTGGAGGAGGGCCGTCTGCCGGAATCCGCGGTGGATGCCCGGGTGGACGAGCTGCTGGAGCTGGTGTTCACCACCGATGCGGCAGTCAAGGCCGCACCGAAGCGGTTCGACCGGGACGCCCATCATGCGCTGGCCCGCCGTGCCGCCGCCGAAAGCGTGGTGCTGCTGAAAAACGAGGATGACCTGCTGCCCCTCAAGCCCGGGCAGAGCGTGGCCCTCATCGGTGATTTTGCGCAGACGCCCCGCTATCAGGGCGCAGGCTCCAGCTCGGTGAACGCTACCCGCGTGGATAACCTGAAGGACGCCGCCGAGGCGGACGACATCACGCTGGCAGGCTTCTGCGCAGGGTATGAGCGCAGCGGCACCCCCAACCCGGCCTTTGTGGAAGAGGCCGCCGCACTGGCCCGCAAGGCCGACGTGGTGGTGCTCTGCATGGGTCTGGACGAGTCCAGCGAGAGCGAAGGTCTGGACCGCAGCCACATCTGCATCCCGGAGAACCAGAAGCAGCTGCTGGAAGCTGTGGCGCAGGCCAACGAGAACCTCGTGGTGGTGCTGAGCGCCGGCAGCGTGGTGGAAACGGGCTGGGTCAGCCGCTGCAAGGCAGTGCTGCACGCCTATCTGGGCGGGCAGGCCGGTGCCGGTGCCATCATGGACGTGCTCACCGGCCGGGTGAACCCCAGCGGCAAGCTGGCCGAGACTCTGCCCCTGACCTACGAGGACACCCCGGCGGCCCGGTATTTCCCGGGCAAACAGCAGAACGTGGAGTACCGCGAGGGCCTGTACATCGGCTACCGCTACTACGAAACGGCCCATGTGCCGGTGCGCTATCCCTTCGGCTACGGCCTGAGCTACACCACCTTTGCCTACTCCGACCTGAAAGCGGACGCGGACAAGGTCACCTTTACCATCACCAACACCGGCAGCCGCGCCGGTGCTGAGATCGCACAGCTGTATGTGGCCAAGGCCGATGCAGCCGTGTTCCGCCCGGAGAAGGAGCTGAAGGGCTTTGCCAAGGTGTTCCTGCAGGCAGGGGAGCGCAAGACCGTGACCATTCCGCTGGACGACAAGGCCTTCCGCTACTGGAACGTGAAAACGGACCGCTGGGAGACCGAGGGCGGCAGCTACCAGTTGCTGGTGGGTGCCAGCGTACAGGACATCCGCCTGCGCGCCGAGGTGCCCGTGCAGGGCACTGGTGCCCCGGACCCCTATGCTGGCAAGGCTGTGCAGTGCTACCGCACGTCTGACATCAAGAATGTGCCGGATGCCGCCTTTGAGGCCCTGCTGGGCCACGCCATCCCGGAGGACAAGCCCCACATCGACCAGACCATGACGCTGGGTGAGCTGAACCACAGCCGCAGTCCGCTGTGCTGGCTGGCCTGGGCTGTGCTGCACACTCTGCTCAAGCGCAGCTCCCGCGAGGGCACGCCGGACCTGAACCTGCTGTTCCAGTACAACATGCCTGTCCGTGCGCTGGCCCAGATGACCGGCGGCATGGTCGGGCAGGAGACGGTGGACGGCATCGTGATGGAAGCAAAGGGCTTCTGGATCATCGGCCTGCTGCGGGCACTCATCGGCTTTGGACAGAACGCAGTCTCCAACCGGAAGTTCCGCGCGGCACTGGACGCCGAGCGCGGCGGCCCGGCGGTGTAAAACCATCTGACATTCCCGGATTTTCTCCTTCATTCTAAACAAACAGCCCCGGACTTGTTGAAAAGTCCGGGGCTGTTTGTGTGTGGGGCTTAGTAAATGTAGGGCTGCACGGGCGGCTGGTCGGGGCGGTGCTCTCCGAGGATCTTTTCCATCCAGACCATGTCGTACCAGCGGCCGAACTTGTACCCGCAGTTGTGGAAGGTGCCGACCAGTGCAAAGCCCAGATGCTCGTGGAACCGGGCGCTGTTCCGGGTCAGGTATTCGTCCTCCACCTGCGGGTAGCCGATGCAGGCATACAGGTTCAGGATGCCCATGGCCTGCAGCCGGTCGGCCAGTGCCTCGTACAGGGCACGGCCCATGCCGTGTTTCCGGGCGTCGTGGTCCAGGTAGATAGTCAGCTCACAGGCCCAGTCGTAGGCGGCACGGCCCACAAAGGACCCTGCGTAGGCGTAGCCCTCCACCCGGTCGTCCCGCTCGATGACCAGGTAGGGGTATTTCTGCATGGTGCGGCGCATGCGGCCTTCAAATTCCTCCAGTGAGGGTACGTCGTATTCAAAGGTGATGACCGTGTGCTCCACATACCAGGTGTAGATCTCCAGAATGCGGGGCGCATCGGCCAGAGACGCATTCCGAATGGTAATATTCTGCATAAAAACATCTCCCTGTAGCAATAAATATCCCGGAATCCGGTCTGATTATAGCACAGCCCGCTTTAAAAGGACAGCGCAAAGCAGCAGAAGCGCCGCTCCGCACAGGCGGACAGGGGAAAATGCTTATTGGCAAAGTGGCAGAAAATGCGGCGATCTGAGCCGGAAATCCCCACAAAAGCGCGAAAATCAGCCGTGCAGGCGCAAAATGCTGTACCTTGCTACTTTACTGTGATAAAATAACACCATCCTTTCCCCGCGCGCTGCGCGGGAAAAGCCAAACGAGAGGGGGAACCTTTATGACAAATGTCTGCATCATTGCCACCATTGTGATCTATCTGGTGGGCATGCTGCTGGTGGGCTTTGTATACAGCAAGTCCAACGAGGACAGCACCGACTTTTACCTCGGCGGCCGCAAGATGGGCCCGCTGGTCACCGCTATGAGCGCCGAAGCCAGCGATATGTCCAGCTGGCTGCTGATGGGCCTGCCCGGCCTTGCCTACCTCACCGGCATTGCGTCGCCGGGCTGGACGGCCATCGGTCTGGCCGTGGGCACCTGGCTCAACTGGCTCATCGTGGCCCGGCGGCTGCGGCGCTACTCGGCCAATCTGGACGCCATCACGGTGCCGCAGTTCCTGTCGCTGCGGTTCCACGACCAGCGCAACCTGCTCAACGCGCTGGGCGCGGTGATCATCATCGTGTTCTTTATCCCGTACACGGCTTCCGGCTTTGCGGCCTGCGGCAAGCTGTTCCACAGCCTGTTCGGCGTGGACTACATGATCGCGATGATCGTGTCCGCACTGGTCATCGTGGGGTACACCATTCTGGGCGGCTTCCGGGCCGTGACCACCACCGACCTCATCCAGTCGGTGGTCATGAGCATCGCACTGGTGGCGGTGCTGGCCTACGGCATCGGCGTGGCCGGGGGCTGGGGTGCCGTGATGGAAAACGCCCACAGCCTTTCCGGCTACCTGACCATGGCGGCCAGCCACGACGCTGCCGCCGGGACCGCCGCCTCCTACAGCCTGCTGGACATCGTGTCCACCATGGCCTGGGGCCTGGGCTACTTTGGCATGCCCCACATCCTGCTGCGATTCATGGCCATTGAGGACGAAAAGAAGCTGGTGCTCAGCCGCCGCATTGCCAGCGTGTGGGTGGTCATTGCCATGACGGCCTCCATCGTCATCGGCGTGGTGGGTCTGGGCATGACCAAAGCCGGTGCGCTGGAATTCCTGAGCGGCTCTTCCAGCGAGACCCTCATCGTGCGCATTGCCAGCCTCATTGCACAGCACGGTGTGCTGGCGGCGGTGCTGGCGGGCCTGATCCTGGCCGGTATTCTGGCGGCCACCATGTCCACCGCCGACAGCCAGATGCTGGCAGCGGCGTCCAGTGTCTCGCAGAACATCCTGCAGGAGTTCGGCCATATGAAGCTCACCGAAAAGCAGAGCCTGTTTGCGGCCCGGCTTACCATCATCTGCGTCAGCGTGGTGGGCGTGGTGCTGGCCCGCGACCCGGATTCCAGCGTGTTCGGCATCGTCAGCTTTGCATGGGCCGGTTTCGGCGGTGCCTTTGGTGCGGTGGTGCTGTGCGCCCTGTTCTGGAAGCGCTGCAACTGGCAGGGTGCACTGGCCGGGATGCTCTGCGGCGGCCTGATGGTCTTTGTGTGGAAGTACCTCATCAGCCCGCTGGGCGGCGTGTTCGGCATCTATGAGCTGCTGCCGGCCTTCCTGTTCTCGCTGGCAGCCTGCGTGGTGGTCAGCCTTGCCACCCCGGCCCCCGGTGCGGACATCGAGGCCGAATTTGAAGCGGCAAAATAAACGATAAAAAGCAACCAGCCCCGGAACGATGATGGTCGTTCCGGGGCTGATTTTTATCTCAGTTGAACAGCATGATGGTTATTTCCGCGCAGGGCACCAAAAATCCAAAGCCGAAGAAAAACAGCAGTTCCAATATGACCCGCGTCAGGCGTAAAAACGGTGTATCCAGAAGGGTGCACGCTTCAAGGTAACGGTGATAGAAACCGCTCTGTTCAAAGCTGTTCCAGAGTTCCAGCATGAGAAATTCCATTCCGGCCAGAAGCGGAAAAACGACCCACGAGGACATCCAGCCATCGGCTTGTAAAGAACCATCGCTGAGGGAACGCCAGTGAACTGCAAGTGTTCCGTGGCAGGCGAATATGCCCCACAGTGCCAGGGCGATACTTAGCCGGAGCAGCGCAGTGCGGACAGAATGCCAGTCCGCCACAGGGCGGCGGCGCAGCATGGAAAAGAAATCTTCCAGTGGGACTGGCGCAGTTGGCGGCTCCTGTGCCGGGTCGTGGCAGTGCATCAGGTCCGCAAGAGACAAGCCCAGTGCGTCCGCCAGCGGCTCCAAAGTGTTGATATCCGGCAGGCCGATGCCGCGTTCCCAGCGGCTGACGGCCTTGTCGGTCACATGCAGCTGCTCGGCCAGCTCGGCCTGCGTCAGTCCCTGTTCCCGCCGCACCCGGGCAAGAAAAGCCCCGAACGTTTTTGCGTCCATACAGATCACATCCTTTTCCACAGAATAGCAGACCTGTGTGGAAAACGCAACCGACGGAACGTTTACCCACGCTTTTGAAGGAGAATGAGCGGGCGTCCTGCAAGAATATCTTGACAAAAAGTTACGATGACACTATACTAAAAGCAAAGGAAGGGCGCTGGCTGCAGATTGGTCAGCTCCTTACCGGCATTATGTCAAAAAGATTGACCGCTCGGTTGGGGAACAGAGGCGGTCAATCTTTTTTGCTTTTGGAATAATGTTTTGCGCGCGGGCTGCCCCGAAAGACATCCCGCGAGATCATCCAGGTCACCTGAATGACACCAACGATCACTGTAGCCAGAAGGTTCAGTGCACTGAAAACAATATTCAAAACATCCATAATGGACTCCTCCTTTGGGTATCCTGTGTAACCATTTGTACCGTCCGGAGGATCACAAAAAATTGAACACCCCCGGATATCGGATGCCGGAGGAGCTTGACCACCTGTGCCTGCAGCACAGTGCCCTTCTTTTGATAGAGTAACACAAAAGCATACGGATTGCAACCAAAAAGGACGGGTTCCCTTGCGGGGACCCGTCCTTTGGTTTGCTTATGATTCAGGCGAGGTTCAGCTTACAGCTGGGGGCCGGCAGAGACCAGAGCCTTGCCGTGCTCGTTGCCTTCGTACTTTGCAAAGTTCTTGATGAAGCGGCCAGCCAGATCCTTTGCCTTCTCCTCCCACTGGGAAGCGTCAGCATAGGTGTCGCGGGGATCCAGGATAGCGGGATCCACGCCGGGCAGCTGGGTGGGAACCTCGAAGTCGAAGTAGGGGATCTTCTTGGTGGGAGCCTCGTTGATGGCACCGCTCAGGATGGCGTCGATGATGCCGCGGGTATCCTTGATGGAGATGCGCTTGCCGGTGCCGTTCCAGCCGGTGTTGA
>OGKE01000968.1_pt1 | contig 22057 bp, 29 predicted proteins | sample 1572341 | NCBI WGS metagenome assembly OGKE01 (sample SAMEA2582091, study PRJEB24529) | metagenome | biome: Human gut stool | place: China | collected 2011
CAAAAGTCCAGTTAATTAATAACGGTTATACTAGTTGCTGTAATTCTTTTTTTCGCTATCTCGTAAAAATGAGAATCTAGTTCAAAACCGATAAAATTTCTTCCGGTATTCACATATGCTACACCTCTACGCTTTTACCATAACCTCATTAATCTTCATACTCTTCACGGGGTATGTAATGTACTTTCTTCCATCAATTTCCTTGATTTCTAAATCTGATGCATGAACCCGGTCAGTACTGATTTTTGCCTCTGCCAGTTCGACCTTAAAATCTCCCATTGCCGCAATATTCGACGCTTGAAGCACTGTTTCTTTCCCTACGCACTCGTCATAGGTTCTGTCAAACACTTCCATCTTCTTATTCTCGACACCGCTCACCCTGAAGATAGCTTCTAAGTCTTTTTTGTAAGTACAAGAGGGGCAGGATCATATTCATGCTCTACTATTTCGTTACTTATGTTTTCGTAAATTTCTCTGACAATTTCAAAATTCGCACCCTCTCCCAGAACTTCCCTGACGAGATCTGTAAATGCTGTCTTCTGCTCATCTGATGATGCAGTAATTTCTGCTCCGAGAACGCCTTCGATAAACCGTTCCTGCAATTCCGCTGTTTTTTTTGTATAATACAGTACTTCATGAGCGTCAGTTGCTCTATCGTTGAACGATGGGAACAGAAATCCTTTATCCGGCTTGTCCACTATCCAATCACGATTCTTTTCTTCCATCCGTCCGTGTTCTGCATTGTAAGCCAACCCAGCAGGTGAGAGATTCACCGGGCAGATGCTACACAGAACGAAGTCGTATACAGTATCCGATGCATCCTCCATCTCTTCCCCGTCAGACGCTCTTCCTGGCACATCATATATTCCGTGAATCAGTATGACGTAATAATTCCTAGCACATTCATAGAACTGAATCACCTTTTCGTAGAACTCATTCAGCACCACTGGATCCTCCAGCTTTGTGTTTCGCAGCATCATCAGAAGTTCACGTCCTTTCCCTTCCGGATCTCTTTCCCTTTCTGCATCAACCGTGTATATCAAGTTCAGGAGATTTTTTCCAACACCTCCTGAAAGTGTCTTTTTGAAAATCTCGAAATACTTAAATGCCTCTTCTTCCGGCAGGGAAAGAAATGCTTCTTTCGATTCCATCTTTCTATTTTTTTCATGATCCACATAACAGTTCGCTATCCGTGTGATACAGCAGTTTTCTGGTCGAAACTGTTTTTTTATTTCCAAAACCTCTTTTTTGTTCATCTCTGCTACCTCCTAATACTTAGTTACTGTTCAGTAACTGGCTCTCTAGCTCATCCATGTCATATCTCCGCCGTTCAAAGTTGTTATTGTTCCTTACCGCCTTTTGTGAGGATCGGCTTTCCTCGTACTGCCCTTCAAGCACTTTTGGGAAGTTGTTTGGCTTCACGAACCAGTCAAAGGTGATCTGCCATCTTCCGTCCGTCTTGCCCTGTAAAAACTCGCTGTGCTTTACGTTCTCGATCGCTCGAAGCACTTCTGCTTCTCCGTATTCCCTGATCCGGGCAGTCAGGTTTTGCAATCTCTGTGATCCCCTGTTTAGTTTGCATACAGGCTTGATCCCGTATCGTTCAAGCTCATTCCAGACTTCCATGATCTGCCGGATATCGCCGGGGCGATGGATAGATACGTTAGTATCTTTATATTCTTTCTTTCTTTCCTTCTTCCTTTCTTCTATTGTTGTCGCTTGACTGTCGCTTGCTTGTCGGTTGCCTGTCACCTGCTTGTCAGCTTGCGTGTCACCTTGCTGATATGCACAGTAGTTATTTACCGTAAATACGCTATATTTACTATGTCGGTTGATTGTCACCTCGCCCGTCTTTTCAAGGTGATTTATCGCTGTCCGAACCTCTCTGACTGAAAGGTTTGTTTCGTCAGATAACTTAGACAATGAAGACACAAAAGACCCTCTTTTTATCTCTTCTCCTCTGAAATTTCCGTCTTTCCAGTTAGCATTCAGGAGCATATGAACGAATAATCTACAGGTGTTGATATCGCCATACCAATCCCAGTCAAGCAACGATCTGTTGATTTTTATGTAATCACCTTTCATACATCTTCATCCATTCTTTCAGCGGCATTGTAACCAGCCACTCTCTTCTATTCTTCCGGTGCATCACAACAGGTATTTCGGCCTCTCTCGCATCGTTCCTAGACTGTTCTACAGCCGCATAGAGGTTCAATTTCTCAACCCTCTTGCACTCGATATGGACACCAGGAAGGCCCACCACATCAGCATCGCCATTGGATCCACAGAACTGCTGTCCTCTGCGGCAGCCATAGCCGTATTCCTTAAGCAGATTCGCAAGTTCTCTCTCCCCTTCTTTCCCCTTCCTGTTCGAGTTCATTTGTATCCACCTCCACATTACAATTCCTAGCCATTTTCCTGGCTGCTTTCAACGCCCAGCCTATGCTTTTTAATCTGCTCTCTTCCTGCTGGATATACTGCACAAGCATGATTCTTTCTTCAGGGAGATTCATGTCCGGGATAAAATATCCCTCGCCATCCTGGAGATTAAGAATCGCTATCTTCCGTCTTGCGTAATGGATCATATCTCTTATTGCCCTGTCTTTGATCCCGGTCTGATCCATCAGTTCTCTTCTTGTTACGGCATTATCATGTCCTGTCGGAATGTAATCCAAAATATCAAATTTAATCAATTTGCAAAATTTACCCATCCGTAAATCTTTCTCCTTTCCCTCCCCGGATAAACCGGGGAGATCATCAATCATGGCTTACAAAGGGTACTGTGACATACTGCCGTAAACCATAGGAGTTTTATATCAAGCCAAACGGCTTAATACCTACAACCACGATTTCCCGAATATGGAACGGAACTCTTCCCTGCTGCCGATGTTCTTCTCAAAATATCTCTGAGCCATCTGCTTTAATTCCAAGTCCAACCCGTGGTTCGGGTTCTCGTGTACGCTCCCCCTGCCAAATTCATGGAGATATGGGGCAAGGGGAATTACAAACCCATATCTCTCTGAAAGTTTTCTCCGTGATCCATAGAAAATATGGTGAATATGTGGATAAGGTGCTTCAGTGAAATAGCAATGGTTCATATCTTCCGTAAATACACTTTTCAGTTTTTTAGCCAATATCCACACCATATCTTTCTTTCAGGATTCGCTTTTCATCTGGGGATGCAATCTCTGCATCCGGGATTCCTGCCTCTTTGCAGCTCGTCACAAGTCCATCAATCAGTCTTGCCATCTCTGCTGTGTCATACGTATGCGAGCCTCTCAGGAGCTTATATGTACGGTACATTACACCGTCCACGCCTTCCCTGACTTGTGAAGTTGGCTGCAGGTGATAGTCTGTCGCATTCAGCACTTTTCTCTCTGCTTCTTCCGTGTCAGGGATCGTCATGTAGATTGCCTTACCTTCAATGATCTCCGGCTGTCCGTAATGGATCAGCATCCGGTTATGCATCTCGGGATTTGATGTCTGCATGGCATTTGCGAGTTTTGTCAGGAGTACCCAGTAATATGCATTTGCATCCAGACTTCTCTTTCTCCTGTATCGCTTGATTTCAAGGCTTAACTTTTCACAGTCTTTCAATTCCTCATATGCCTGTGAAAAGTCCTGCTGTGGCTCGAATAGAATGGTCAGGCGGTGCGTTACGAAGTCGATGATTGGTTCTTTTAGCTTGCCAGTGAATCGCATTTATTTCTCACCCATTTTTTTCATCAAGTAATCAAACTGCAAGATATCAAGTTCTTCCAGTGACTTGACTTTGAATGTCTTGCAGACATTTTCAACTGTCTGTCCGTGGCTCTGAATGCACGATTGCAATGTTGCTACGTGAGAAGCATCAAGAGTATGTAGTGTCACTGGCTGTTCAGCTGTTGGCTTTCCCATCGTGAACACAATCTTTCCAGTGCTCTTATTCTTGATGGACAGTGCTTTGATTGTCTTGTCCTCAATAACAATGCTGTCTACTTCAAATTTGTCATTGCATTTCGTTCCGTTAATGTTGCAATTACTTGAGCTGATCCAGATGAATGGTGCTGTGTACAGCTCTCTTCCGATCCCCCAGTTGAAACATGCTCTCTTGAAAGAATCAGATGCCTGACCTTTCTCTTTCTCTGTGTAAGACTCTTTCCCTACGTCTTGTTTGGATACCCAGATTCCTTTTTCTGCATCAAAAACCGATACCGTACAGTACAGATTTCCATCTATCACGTCATGCGATCTCTGCCAGTTAAAAGGACCGACTGTCTCATCTAAGACATTCTGATCAACTCTCGCATCTTTGTATAGCAGCAGTGATATGCCATTTGTTTTCACCGTTGAAATTCGGCAATCTATTTCGCTTGCTTTCAAATCTCTGAATGTAAGCATCTTTACAATCCGCTCCCTTCTTCATCTATCCAGTTCCCTGAGAAAAACCACGCTACAAGTTCTTTCTTGAACTCTCTCTGGTCTTCTTCTGTTCCTTTTAGGCATCTTTCTAATGCGTAATCAAACGCTTCTTCTTCTGTTACGATTGTTCCTTCTTCCGGTCCGATTCCTCTATAAACTTTCATTGTTCACCATCCCAATCAAGAGTTTCACCGTCTCTGTATCGAGACTTGAGTAGGTGTGTTCTTTTGCATCTTCTCGCTTAATGTAAGCAAGTAATGAGTCCATTCTTGCATCCACTCTGCAAAGGCGGATAAACTCATCCATTTTGATTTCGATTGTTTTTTCTCCCATTGTTTTTTCCTCTCTTATTTGTTATTATTAAGTTGGTTAATTTTCTAAGTGCCTGAGAGGTTGCCGCCTCGCTATGGCACTTTTCTTATGCATACAATGTCTGCCCGAAAGCCACACAGCAGACCATTAATGCGATACTAAACCCAATTACGAACCAAAAGGCTTTCTCAACGACCTTATCGTATGCATCCGGCTGTCTTACCGGTTCTTTCACTGGCTTTCTCTTCCTGATCTGAATTACCTCCAGTTTTTCCATGTTTCTCACCTCCTTTAAGTTTGAGTACCATACATTTTTACATCATTCTCAAACGGATTGAGTTAGGGCAAAGAGGTGGTTGGGTTTGAGTACCATACATTTTTACATCATTCTCAAACCTGCATCTGCTACACGGACTGCTCACTCACTTCTCCCTCCATTTTCCTTACAAGCACCATTGCCTCCAGTGGATCATAAGCAGGAACGTATTTTCGTCCCGCCCCCTCCAAATGCTTGAAAAACCGGTTATAATCTGCGTACACCGCCTTATCAATAAATCTTTCGATCAATGCACTCTCCGGGTATCTCCCGGACTTGATTTCTCTTCGGATTCCCTCTTTCCTATTCTTCACAGTCCCCATTGACTGACCGTACATATCACGGAAATAGGAAGTCTTGCCGTACTGGTTGATTGGCTTCTTCTCTTCTTTGACTGCTTCTGCTATCATCGGAAGGATCTCATAAATATGTTCCAACTCTGCAATGGCTTGTGCTTTGGTCATTGGCATTCTGTATCACCTCGCTCTTCCTTGCCTTTTTCATTACATTCTCCTATACTTTAACTACAGGCATCGCCTTATCAATACGAAAGGAACCATTATACCAATGAATATAATTCAATTTATTTCTCCGCTTTTTGCAAAAGAAAATCTTACGTTTGCCCTATCAATTTTTGGAAGTATAGGTACTTTTTTCACATTAATACATACATTTCTGAGCAATCGAAAACGGCTTCACATGAAAATTTGTGGACATATATATAATGAAAAAATGTTAATTATATATGCCTCGTTCGAAAATATGTCTAGACTTCCAATCTCCATTACGGATGTCTGTGTTAAAATAGACGATGTTCCATATCCTTGTGTTCAGCCTCCAATTATTGCTTATGAAGAAATAAAAAAAGTTAAAGGTGTTGTTGTCTCTCGCAGAGAACATATGTCACTTTCCATGCCAATTAATCTTTCTTCACTTGGTGGCTCTTCCGGCTATATTTGCTTTGAATTTCCTCCAAACGTTTTTCCATCAGATGCCACTGAATTGAATTTCTTAGTTCCTTCCAATCGTGGCAAGGTACTTGAAAAGAGACTTCCACTAGACCATCCTTTTCATTAATGTATTTCCTTTCGATTTCTACTATTTTACCTATCAGGCTATCTTCTTTTGATAGCCTTTTCTTCTTCATCCTCTTCATCACCTCGCTTCATCTTCATCTGTTGCAAACAGATAATCAAATTTCACCTTGAATATCTTGCACATTTTCTTCGCTTCGAGTGCAGTGAATTTCCCATTTTTTTTCTTATTCTCATAAGATACTCTTGAAATTCCGACCATATCTGCCATTCGCTGATTTGTGTAAGAATGTCTTGCCTGCTCAGCATCTAAATTTTTAAACAATTCCTCTTCGCTCCCTTCTGCTATAATATTGGTTGCGGACTGCAAATCGCCTCTTTGAAAGGAGGTGATATATTGAAAATCCATAAAATCCATAAAATTGTAAAATCGGATAAGCTCATCCGAAAATATGAAAAGTTCGGATATAAACTTCTGTATTTTACTTACACTGGTAATGACCTCTCCACAATGTCAGCCCATTTAGAAAAGGAACTGTAGTGTTCCAGTAACTGTCAACCTCGCTCCAATGCAGTCCGCGTTTCAAAATTTGCATTTCGCAAACTTTAATTATACTATAATTGCTTATTGCAAACTTGTCAATAGTTTTCTTTTCATTTTGCAAACTTTTTTATTGACACTTTTTCAATACGCAACTATAATCTTAATTAACAGGAGGTACTAAAATATGGGTGAGCACTTCAATGAAAATTTAAAAGAAGCAAGACTAAAATCTGGGCTATCTCAGAAAGATCTTTCAGAAAATATAGGTGTTGCAAAATCAACATATTCTCTATATGAAAGCGGAAAACGCGAGCCAAATGTAGATACGATTAAAAAAATAGCATCTGCATTAAATGTTTCTGCCGATATGTTACTCGGACTTGAAGCTGAACCAACCACTCTTGCCGCCCACTTTGACGGTGATGAATACACAGAAGATGAAATGGAAGAAATCAAAAACTTCGCTGCATTTGTAAAGAACAGAAGAAAATAAGACATTTTTATTGGACAGATAAGCTGATATGCTGTAGTGGGAGGTGTTATGCATATGAACACATACGAATGTTTACAAGACGAAGCCTGCAGGGACAGTATAAATGTTATAGATTATACATTTCACAGTGACCGGATAAAAGGATTGTACTGTGATGGTACTGTAGCAATCAAAAAAGATATGAATACAATTCAGAAAACCTGCACACTGGCTGAAGAGCTTGGACATCACCACACATCCGTTGGTGATATTATAAATACAAATTCCGTACAAAACCGCAAGCAAGAACGACAGGCTCGTTTGTGGGGATACAATAAATTAATTGGACTCATGGGGATTGTCCGGGCATTTAATGCCGGATGTCAAAATCAATATGAAATCGCAGAGTACTTAGATGTTACAGAAGAATACCTGCAAGAATGCATTAACTGCTATCAGAGTAAATACGGAATCTGTACTAATGTAGATAACTATGTTATTTACTTTGTTCCTTATCTGACAGTTACAGAAATGATATAACCCCTCGTGGGATTATATAAATGGATAAGTGGTGTTATTCATAAAGAACGGTTCTTATTAACAAAGGAGAAAACAAATGGGTATAGGGGATATTTTTAAAATCAAGCAATTCAAAGAACGGATTGCCAGTCTTGAAGCGGAGAATCAAACGCTTTCGCAAAATAATGCAGACTTACAGTCAGCTACTACTGAATTAAGAGGAAAGCTTTCTGAAATTGGTGGATTTGACTACTATAAAGTAAAATCCATGACCGAACAGATGGAAAAAGAGTATGCTGTCAAACAAAGGGATCTGAGTATAGAGTATGATGTAAAAGTAGATACTCTGAAAAAGGAATACGAAAGAAAGCAGGCAGAAGCAGAAAAAGGCTTACGAGAGCAACTCGTCCAGCTTGAAAGAATGATTTCTGACCGCACAGACAAATCGCAGTCATTACAGGAAAAAATTGCTGAAGAAATGCTTCAGGAAAGTAAGCTTGCTAAACAGATCAAGACCCAAACCAATAAACTCGGACGATCAAAAGAGTTGGTAAAAGCAATCAATTACAGTTTGGACAATTTCTTTAATTATGATCCTGCAATCAGTTCTTTAAAATTTAGCGAAAAAGATTTAACCGATTTGGAGGAAATCAGTCCTTCCGTTATCCTAAAACTCCATTGCATGGATGTAAAAGATCTCCGCAAAGCCTACCGTCAAAATGATAAGCAAATCAATGATCTTTTAGCAAAATATTCTGCCCGGTATACTACTAAAGCGAATCAGGCAATTTATAAACTTATGGTCATTGCTCTTAGAGCAGAACTTCAAAATATCCTGTATAACCTTAAATTTGAAAAGCTTGAAAAATCTATTGATGATATCAAAGATGTAACTCATAAATATCTTGAGATTGCAGGAAATGGAAATCAGAGCATCGCAGGAACTCTTACCAAATTTATTGGAGAAATAGAGTATTTGTTTATTAATGCAGCAAAGATCGAATATAATTACTACGTTAAAAAAGAACAAGCTCGTCAGGAACAGCTTGCTATCCGTGAGCAAATGAGACAGGAAGCTGAGGAACGTAAAGCATTGGAGGCTGAACGTAAAAAAATAGAACAGGAAGAATCAAAATACAATTCTGAAATCGAAAAGCTGAGAACCCAACTTACCAGTGCTAAAGATGAGGAACTGGAAAAATTAAATGCAAGAATCCTTGCACTACAGGCTCAACTTGCTGACGTCGCTATAAGGAAAGACGAAATCTCTACTCTTGCCAATGGAAAAGCTGGTAACGTGTACGTTATCAGTAATCTTGGATCTTTTGGCGAAAATGTATTTAAGATTGGAATGACCAGAAGACTCAATCCACAGGATCGAGTAGATGAACTTGGTAATGCATCTGTTCCATTCCGTTTTGACGTACATAGCTTTATTTTTTCTGATGATGCAGTTGGTCTTGAAAACAAACTTCATACTATCCTGACTGACAAACGTGTGAATAAGGTAAATATGAGAAAAGAATTTTTCAACGTATCACTTGATGAACTGGAACAACTTGTTACAGAAATAGAACCTACAGCAGAGTTCAATAGGACTATGGCTGCTGAAGAGTTCAGACAATCACAATCAACAGATAGTGTTTATTCGTCTGATTATACTTATAGTGATGACGAAGACGATGAATAATTAAAAACCGCCCCTTCGCCAAAACATCACGCTCATTCAAATGATATAAAAATTTATTAAAGTATCTCTGTTTTTTATACGTGTTTACACTTCTTTTTATTGACATACGTGTCAGTACGTGCTATAATAATATCATAGAAAGGAGATATAATGAAAACACAGGAATTATTAAAAATGCTAAAGAAAACGAAATGCGAATTGATTCGGAATGGTAGCCGGCATGATATTTGGTACAGTCCTATAACTGGAAAGCAATTCGCAGTTCCAAGACACAAAGCAGAAATTCCAACAGGAACTCTCAACAATATTTTGAAAGATGCGGGACTCAAATAGTCCCCTTCTTTTCCAGTCTTATATATTATATATTTGAAAGGAGAATTGTTATGGCAAAATATGCTTATCCCGCAATTTTTACCCCTGAAGATGATGGAAGTTTTTCGATTAATTTTCCTGACTTGGAAGGTTGTTACACTTGTGGGGATTCACTGGAAGACGGTATTGAAATGGCAGAAGACGCACTCGCTCTAGTTCTTTACGGATACGAAAAGGACGGACGCAAAATTCCTGCTCCTTCTGCTCCATCAGAAATTACACTTTCTGATAATGACTTTATTAATTATATTGCTTGCGATACAATGGCTTATCGTAAGATGTATAACAACAAAGCTGTCAAAAAAACTCTTACCATTCCAGAATGGTTGAACGAATCTGCTTCTGCTATGGGACTTAATTTTTCTCAGGTGCTTCAAGAAGCATTAATGCAGAAAATGCAGATGAAATAATAATATAATCAAAAAAATCCCGGTGCTACCAACACCGGGAGATGAATAATGATCTCCGAAGAAATACATCATTCAACGACCAATGAATATTGTATCATCTTCGGACAGCCACCGCAAGCGGAACACACGTTCCTCGCTGGCTGTTATTTTTATACTCAAAAAGAAAGGAAGATGATTATGTGGGTAGAAGAAAGAAAAACCGGATTCAAATTTGTTGAACGCTACACTGATCCAATGACAGGAAAGACACGGAGGGTCTCTGTTGTAATGGAGAAAAATACGGCACAGTCGAGAAAACTGGCTGTCGTTGCACTGTCTGAAAAGATTGACAAGGCACTGCTGCCACAGGCTCCCAAATTAACTTTAAAAGAACTTGTAGATTTATATGCTTCTGAACAGTTACGAACGGTAAAGCAATCTACATATAAAAGAAATTGCGGGGCGTGTAAATCTATTATGAAAATTCTCGGAGCTGACACGTTGGTTGAAAACCTTAATGCTGGATATATCCGAGAACGCTTTCTTGCCACGGGACGTACACCAGGCACTATGAATGAATGGATGACACGGCTCAAAGCATTACTACGTTGGGGGTATCGAAATGATTATATCTCCAGCATTGCATATCTTGATAAAATTGAGCGTTTTAAAGATGTGTCGCACCGCAAAAAAATTGAGGATAAATTTCTTGAGTCAACAGAAGTTAAAAAGTTACTGGATGGAATGAATATTACAAAATGGAAAATTTTAACAGAATTTCTTGTTTTATCCGGCTTGCGTTTTGGAGAAGCTGCTGCCCTTGAGAGATCAGATATTGATTTAAAAAAGCGTGAAATCCATGTATCTAAAAATTACGACTGCATTAATGACCTCGTAACAACGCCTAAAACGGATTATTCTATACGAGACGTATATATTCAGGATGAATTGCTTAAAACCTGTAAAAATGCCCTTCTGCTATCTCAGAGCGATAACATAATACAATTTAGCAATCTCCTGTTCCCTGGTACAGTTCAGGAACACGTAGATTACTATGCGTACGCAAAATATTTACGAGAAACATCTCTTCATGTTATCGGTCGGAAAATCACACCACACGCACTAAGGCACACGCACGCAAGCCTTTTAATGGAACAGGGAGTTGATATTGACAGCATATCCAAAAGGCTAGGACATAATGACAGCCATGTAACAAGAGAAATATATTTACATGTCACCAAAAAACTTGAAGCAAAAAGAAAAATGCAACTTAAAGAGGTAAAAGTTTTATAGTTTGCCCCCTATTTGCCCCTTTTGAAGAAAATAAAATCCCCACAAGTCTTGTATTTCTTACAAATACTGGACTTGTGGGGATTAAGTTCAAAGCTGTCTAGGGGACTTGAACCCCCGACCTCCGCCTTACCAAGGCGACGCGCTACCGACTGCGCCAAGACAGCACATTGCGTCCAAAACCGAACGCAATCATAAATATACACTACTCTGAAAGAAAAGTCAAGAAAATCTCTTATAATTGTTATAATCATTTTCTTACATCTTATAATTTTTCCGAATCAAGGACAATCGTAAACGGTCCGTCATTCAGCAGACTCACTTTCATATCCGCACCAAACCGGCCGGTTTCTACCCATTCCACACTTTCTCTGCATTTTTTAATAATATATTCATACAGGGCATTCGCTTTTTCCGGAGAACCTGCCTCGATAAAACTTGGACGATTTCCTTTTTTACAGTTTGCATATAGTGTAAACTGCGACACAAGAAGCAGACTGCCTCCCACATCTTTCAACGCAAGATTCGTCTTTCCCTGCTCATCTTCAAAAATCCGCAGACTGATCATCTTCTTTACCATCTTATCTGCGATTTCCTCCGTATCTGATTCTGCCACACCAATCAGAACCAGGTATCCTTTCTCTATCTGTCCAAGAAGTTCACCATCCACCCGGACAGCAGCCTCTGTAACTCTCTGTATTACAAATCTCATATCTTGCTCTCCTGCTTTTTATCTGTATTTACTGTCTTGATATATACAAGCACAATTCCCACAACTGTAAGCGGCACGCAGAGGAAAATCAGAAGCCCCAGCATCCAGTCCGGCATAATACTTGATTCAATATCAATCAGTACAGTTCCGAAAAGATTATAGAGCAGATGCATCAGCATAGATGCAAATAGTGTTCCATAACGATACGCTACATATCCAAGTGCCAGTCCGAGAAGCCCTGCATAGATCCCCTGAACTAAATTTTGATGAAAAATGCCGAAGCAGACTGCCTGGATCACATTGGCGATCATCCAGTGCATTCCGGTTCTCCTCAGATATCCCATAATCAGTCCACGGAAGATCATTTCTTCCACCAGCGGAGGGAGAATCAGCGTGCTGACTACCCACATCAGCGAATACTCCGTAATTCCCGAACTATCAATCATTTCCGTATAAGTTTCCATTGCCTGTGGAAATAACTGGTTGATTACTGCCATCACTAGACTCGTCACATGCTGGATTGAAAATGTAAAAACCACGAGGATCAGACACCCTGTTATATCTAACTTTTTTATTTTCACGGACAGGGAATTTTCTGTACCTTTCTGATCCACAAATGCGAAATAATACCAAAGTCCAAAAATAGCCAGCGGAATCAGATAAACCAGTACAGAATAGAAATTCATATGATCCATCAGATAATCGTAGGTCATATTCACTCCATTTGCTCCCTGAATGATTCCTCCACCGATGGACGCAGATACAGCCAATACGACCGACATTCCATTAAATACTGCCATCGTTAATCCAAATACGAGTATTGCAAAAAAACAATTTTTCCCTTTATTCATTTGTATCTCCTCTGAAAGAGCTTATTCTGATTTGTCAAGCATCTTTTCTGCCTTTGCTTTGATCCTTTGCAGGGCATTATCAATTGACTTCGGACTTTTGCCCAGAAGCTCTGCGATCGTCTTATAATCCGTTCCCATTAAATGCAGATACAGCACATGGTTCTCCAAAGGACTCAAAGTATCTTTCAACTGTTCAATAAAAACTTCCGTAAATTTCTTCCCCAAATACAGCACTTCCGGGTCATTATCACGAACCGGCTCAATGGTATCGATCAGAGGGGTTCTTCTTTCCTCTCCTTCCTGACCACTGTCATCATACAGCGATACATATGAATTTAACGGTATGTGCTTTTTTCTTTTTGATGCCTCGATTGCGGAATACATCTGTCTTGACACACAAAGTTCCGCAAAACTCGCAAAAGAAGCTCCCTGATCCGGGTCATAATCCCGGACAGCTTTGATCAGTCCGATCATCCCTTCCTGGATCAGATCTTCGTTCTCCCCGCCAAACAAATACATCGCCCTGGCTTTTTTTCTTACCATTGCTTTATACTTCATCATCAGATGATCCATAATTTCCCGGTCTCCATTACGGAAATCCCTGATAAGCTGCTCATCCGTCACTTTATCATATTTTTCCATCGGTTCTTACTCAAATGCTCCTGCGTCTACTGCCCTTTTATGATTCTCTGCCTTACGATCTCATATGCAAGAACTCCTGCTGCCACCGATGCGTTCAACGAATTGATCTGACCTTTCATCGGGATTCCTGCTACAAAATCACAGTTTTCTTTTACCAGTCTACTGACTCCCTCTCCTTCATTTCCGATCACCAGTCCGATCGGTCCTGTCAGGTTCAGATGATACATCGGCTCACCGTCCATATCCGCACAGACAAACCAAAGCCCCTTTTCTTTCAGTTCTTCCATCGTCTTAACCAGATTCGTCACTTTGGCAACCGGAGTATAATTCAATGCCCCTGCCGAAGTCTTTGCAACAGTTGCCGTCAGCCCGACTGCCCGTCTTTTTGGAATGATCACTCCATGTGCTCCTGCAAGATTCGCCGTTCTGATAATTGCTCCAAGATTATGCGGATCTTCGATATTATCAAGGATCAGGATAAAAGGATCTTCTCCCCGTTCCTCTGCAAGTGCAAGCATATCATCAACCGTTGAATATTCATATGCTGCTGCATATGCCACAACTCCCTGATGCTTTCCGGTCTCCGAAATCTGCGACAGTCTCTCTTTTGTTACAAAATTCAACAGGGCATCATGCTTTTTTGCTTCTCTTACAATCGTTCTCACCGGACCATCCTGACATCCATCCAGTACAAATACTTTGTCGATCGGTTTCCCTGACCGGAATGCTTCCAGTACTGCATTTCTGCCTTCAATAACCAGCGTATGGGAATTATCCTGTCCCGTATGATTCTCTGCTTCATGATATCTGCTATTTTCCCGCATTCTTTGCTCCTTCATTTCTTTCTGTATCAAATTTTTCTTCCATGGCCTCCAGTCCGATCGTCACCAGTTCTGTCAGTCTTTCATATTCTTCACTCAGATAAAGATGCCCGATCAGAGCTTCAAAGCCGGTTGCTCTTCTATAGTCCGTGATCGACTGGTTTTTCGCCGGTGATACACTTCTTGCATTCCGCCCCCTCCGGTAAACTGCATGTTCCTCCTCATTCAGATGCTCCTGCATGAACCGCATCATATAGGACTGTGCCGATGCCTGGACATACCGGCTCGTCTCCTCATGAAGACGATGAACCGGCCGGTTTCCTCTTCCGACTACCATCGTCTTTACGATCAGATCAAAGACACAGTCCCCGACATATGCCAGAACCAGTGGTGAACACTGCTTCGGGTCGATCTGCTTCATCCCCGGAATTTTCCTGATAAATGGTTCCAATCCTATTCCTACGCTTTTTTCCATTGTACCCCTTCTCTTGTATCTTTTAAGATGATTCCCTTTGCCAGAAGTTCATCCCTGATCTCATCTGCTCTTGCGAAGTTCTTAGCTTTTCTTGCTGCCTGACGTTCTTCGATCAGTGCTTCAATATCAGCTGCAAGGATCTCATCTTCCTTATCCACAATAATTCCCAGAACATCCGTCAGTCTTACAAGACAGTCAAACAGGTTCTGCAGATATTCTTTGGAACTTGCTCCATCAGTTGTCGTATTCATATATTTTACAAATTCAAATACTGCTGAAATTGCATCTGCTGTATTAAAATCATCGTCCATTGCCTTCTCAAAGTTCTCGACATACACCGTCGATCCGGCAAGTTTTTCTCTCTCATCCTCACTCATATCTTCCATTTTTGCATTATTGATGAGGAATTTCAGGTTCTCTGCTGCTGTTGTGATCCTCTCCAGCCCATTTTTAGCAGCTTCCATCAGTTCTGCACTGAAGTTCAGAGGACTTCTATAATGTGCACTGAGCATAAAGAATCTCAGAACCTGCAGATCATATTTTTCAGAAATTTCTCTTACGGTAAAGAAATTTCCAAGAGATTTGGACATCTTGCGGTTGTCGATGTTCAGGAATCCATTATGCATCCAGTATTTTGCAAACTCTTTTCCATTTGCAGCTTCACTCTGTGCAATCTCATTCTCATGATGAGGAAAGATCAGATCTTCTCCACCGGCATGAATATCAATCTGCTCGCCCAGATATTTTTTAGACATCTCTGAGCATTCAATATGCCATCCCGGACGCCCCTCTCCCCATGGAGATTTCCATGCCGGCTCGCCCTCTTTCTTTGGTTTCCATAATACAAAATCCAGTGAATCTTCTTTTTCATCCTCACCGCTCACAAGCAATGCACGTCCACCGGACTGCAGATCATCCAGATTTTTATGGGACAGCTTGCCGTATTCTGCGAACTTTCTTGTACGGTAATAAACAGTTCCGTTCTTTTCATAGGCATAACCTTTTTCGATCAGAGTCTCGATCATGCTGATCATTCCACCAATTTCTTCTGTTGCAAGAGGATTCTTCGTTGCCGGCTGAATATTCATTCCTTCCATATCCTTCTTGCACTCTTCAATATATCTTTTGGAGATTTCTTCCGCAGTAACGCCTTCTTCATTTGCCTTTTTGATGATCTTATCATCTACATCTGTGAAATTTGATACAAAATTCACATCATAATTTTTATATTCAAAATATCTTCTTACTGTATCAAATACGATCATCGGTCTTGCATTTCCTATATGAATAAAATTGTAAACTGTAGGACCGCATACATACATTTTTACTTTTCCTTCTTCCAACGGCACAAATTCTTCTTTTCTCTTTGACATCGTATTATAAATCTTCATTTGCTGCGTCTTCCTTTCTTTTCTTCTCTAAGCATTTCATATATTCTACCATATCCTCCAACTGCTTGTGAAGTTGAATATTTTCCTGCTGGAGTTCACGGATATCATGCAGTACCGGATCCGGCAGATGGATCTGATCCATATCGCTTCGCGGAACTTTCTTATTATCCATCTTTACAATTCTGCCCGGCACACCGACCACGGTACAGTTCGGAGGAACTTCTTCAAGCACAACGGATCCTGCCCCGATCTTGGAATTTTCCCCGATCGTAAAAGAACCGATTACTTTCGCCCCTGCACTGACCATAACATTATCTTTTAAAGTAGGATGTCTCTTTCCCTGTTCTTTTCCTGTACCCCCAAGTGTTACGCCCTGATACAAAGTCACATTATCTCCGATGATCGTCGTTTCTCCGATGATCACACCACTTCCATGGTCAATAAAAAGCCCTTTTCCTATTGTTGCTCCCGGATGGATTTCAATCCCGGTCTTTCGTGCAGCCCTCTGGGAGATCCATCTTGCCCAGAAGAAATGCTTTTTCAGATACAGCTTATGTGCGATCCGATAATTCAATATGACTTTAAAACTCGGATAAAGAAATACTTCCATATTCGATTTGATCGCAGGATCACGCTCCCGTATAACCTGAATTTCATCTTTCACATACGATAATATGCTCATTTTCCTCTCTCCTAACACCCTATTCAAAAGTTTAAGAACAACAAAAACTCCGTCTCAAAATAGAGACGAAGTCTTCTCCGCGGTTCCACTCTAATAAAAGAATCCTCTTCTTTCACTTGATACACTTAACGCGTGCCAACGTATCCCGCTACTTGCTCTTTCGCAGAATCAACTCCCGGGGGCACTTCACAATCTTCATAACTTAAGGATGCTTCCAGCCGATGACACCCACTCTCTGGCAGCCTGAACATAGCTACTCTTCCCGTTCCTGGTCTTTTTCTTACTCACTTACATGATGTCGGGGCAAAAGCTCCCGACTTTGATGCCTACGGATTGCTCCGTGCTACGCACTCCCACAATCCTACTCACTTACATTATCTTATTCAACTTTTCAGTTTTTGTCAACCGCATTATACAATCTCATTTAAGAAAACCCGGTTCAGTTTACAGATTTTCTCCAGTTCTGCCACCAGCCGCTCTGTTGCCATTACATCCGTCCGCTCTGCGATCTCTCTGATCGGTACAGTTCCAAATAAAAGCTGGGTCAGTGCATCGATCGGAAAAACTCCCTCGGAATCTTCCGTCTCACTCACACAAAGTTTATCTTCTCCCCAGTCACTTTTCATTCTCCATACACCACTGTTCTTCTGAAGCAAAGGATCGATCACCGCAAAGGAGCAGTCTACTTTCTCTTCCTCAGGAACTTTCATCGCAGACAGGAAAGTCGGCAGATGCGTAATCCGCGCCATGATGAGAGGCTTCTCTTCCGTCCTCACGCCATGGACATTTTCCCACAATTCCCGCATTTTCTCCGTACATCCCAGGATCTTCACCAGTTCCTTTTCTCTTCGCAGTTCTTCCACCGCCTCCAGGAATGCATCCTCTTTTTCCTGCAGGATAACCGGTTCAAGGATCTCAAGAATGTCCTCTCTTGCATAAAAGAAGACACCGACTAAATCTTTTTCTTCAAAGATCAGCCGTACTCCACCGGATTCGCTCTGCTGTTCCAGAATTTTGGTCTGATAATATACGCTGTCCCTCACTGTGCAGACTGCCCATTTCGGGGATTCATTTTTTTCAAAAAACGCAGCGATCTTTTCTGCATCTCCCAGTTCGGCATCCCGTGTAACTCTTTCCTGTCTTCCCCTGTCTCTGCTTTCTTTTTCGCCGGTTTTTTTATCTCTTTTTAAGGCAAAGAAAACGTCAGAGTCCAGTTCCATCTGTTTCTGATGATATATATATCGAAAATCATACGGGCTGTAAATTGCTTCTGCTGCCGGCATAAGAAAAGTAAAAGGATGCTTTTTCTTATTTTCCTCTTCCAGTGCCGCGATCAGAAGCTGCCGCATATACCCTCTGCTCCGGTACTCCTTTTCCGTTGCGACTCCGACAATATATTCCGAATCAAAAACCGAATCTTCCAGTTTCATCCGGTATGGATTCTTTTGCAGCATGGAACGGATTGCTCCGTCTTCTTCAACTACATAGATCACATTCTCTTTTGTCCTGATAAAATAATAATAATCTACAAATGTCTGACTGTCTTCCTTGAAAATCTTTTCCCACAAAAATCGGGTCTTTCCATGTTCTGCAGATTCCAGTTTACGGATTTCCATCCTCTTTTCCTCGTCTTTCTGATCTCACTGATTGTTCATTGCACAACAGCCTCCACACCCCGCAGCCGGTGCTGCAACATCTATACTGCTATAATTGGTATATTTCTCGATTGCACAGATTGCCTGAGAAGAAATCCCCTCACCTGTTCCGGTAAAGCCCAGGCCCTCTTCTGTCGTTGCCTTGACATTGATCTGATCGGTTTCCACGCCAAGTGCCTTTGCAATATTTTCCCGCATCTGATCAATATATGGACGCATTTTCGGACGCTGGGCAATGATCGTCGCATCAATATTTTCAACCACATATCCATTTTCATCCAGTAATGCTGCTACATGTTCCAGTAATTTGATACTTGAAATGCCTTTATACTGCGGATCTATATCTGGGAAATGCTTTCCGATATCTCCCAGTGCCGCTGCTCCCAGCAGTGCATCCATGATCGCATGCAGCAGAACATCTGCATCAGAATGTCCTAAAAGTCCCTTTTCATAAGGGATCTCAACTCCGCCAAGAATCAGTTTCCGGTCTTCTGTCAGTTTATGAACATCATATCCCATGCCTACCCGCATTTTATTTCACCTTGTCCCTTTCTGCCGGATTTTCTCCTTTACCGGCTTTTGCCTCGGTCTCCGCCTTTTCTTTATCTGCCTTTTTTTCAGCCGTCACTTTTTCCTTATCTGCCCTTTCCTTATCTGCTATTTTTTCTCCGGTGTTCACCTTGTTCTCTTTTTCTGCCTCTTTTCTTTCATTCCTGTCCGGTCCTGCCTCTACCATGACTGGTCCTTTTGATTCTTTCTTCGCATGGGATATTTCTGCCTCCTGCCATTTTATTTCATTTCCATCCGCTTCTGAAACTGAAAGCTCTTCTTCGACATTCTTCTCTTTTTTCATCTCAGCAAACACTTTTTTTGCCGCAAGAAATGCATAGACCGCTCCGACAATGACAAATATACCGCCGGCTACTCCCATAAATCCTGAATTAGCCGGATTCTTCTGAACAACTTCAATAAAAATATTCACTCCAAGATAGATCAGATATACTCCTAATACGATTCTGATCACATTTCCACCTTTTTTATTCATAATTGGTCTCCTTTTTTCTTGTGTTCTTCACTTTTTGTATCTTCATTTCCGGGAACCGCAGATACCCGTATGCATTGGTACTCCATCCTGCACTGCCCGGGATTTCAATCTTAAATGCTCTGGTAATATGATCCAGTATCCGTGGTTCTCCGCCCGCTGTCTTCTGATAAAACCCAATGCTGGCATAAAAGATTCCCTTCTCAAAGAGCTGTAATGGCATGCTCATTTCCATATCCTGCTCTCCTGTCGCAGGAAAATCTACCGGCTTTGACCAGAATGTTCCCAATCCCGAATCACTGTCCGTACGCAGCGTCAGACGGAACATGACATTTTTCAAAGGCTGCGTGGTCCTGACTCTGATCCTCAAATCCAGTGTTTCTTCCCTTGCAAAAACCGGAGTGATCTTTCCCTTCATGGTCAGATGCTCCATAAAGAGTCCCTGATTCCGCTGAAGGTTCAGAATGCGGGCGGCACGCTGCTTTTCTGCCAGATCCATGTCAGTCTCATTTTCTCCAACTGCATGATCCATATACACTGCGATGGCACCCTCTACTTCGCCGTCATAGATCACTTTTCCCTGATCCAGCACAATACATCTGTCGCACAGTCTCCGGATCGTATTCATATTATGGCTTACATATAAAACCGTTCTGTTCTCCTTTTGTGCAACTTCCCGCATCTTATCCAGACACTTTTTCTGAAATGCCATATCACCGACCGCCAGCACTTCATCCATGATCATGATCTCGCTGTCAAGATGTGCTGCCACAGAAAAAGCCAGCTTTACAAACATACCGGAAGAATATCGCTTGACCGGTGTATCAATGAACTCCCTTACCTCCGAAAACTCAATGATCTGTTCCATTTTGCTTCTGATCTCCGCTTTTGACATTCCAAGAATCGTTCCGTTCATGTAAATATTTTCTCTTCCGGTCATCTCTCCATTAAAACCGGTTCCGACTTCCAGCATGGAAGTCACTCTTCCATAGAGGTCAATCTCTCCTTCTGTCGGTGCCGTCACCTGTGCCAGCAGTTTCAGCAGGGTCGATTTTCCTGCACCGTTACTTCCAATGATTCCACACATTTCACCCTGACGGATCGTAAGATCAATCCCGTTCAATGCCATAAATTTTTGTCCGACCAGCCGTTCATCCTGCCCGATTTTTACATTTGGATCTTCTCTGCCCCGCTTTCTTGCAAACCAGGACTGAAGATCTGCCTGCAAAGTTCTTCCCCCGATATTCCCAAGACGATACTCCTTTTTCACCCCTGAAATTCGGATCGCCAGATTTTCCTTTTCCATTCCGTCCTCCTTTACACCGTATCCATAAATGTTCTTTCCACTTTATTAAATACGACTATTCCTCCCAGCATTACCAGTATTGTAAAAAGAAGTGAAACTCCGATACTCACCGGAAGAATATTTCCTTCCCCCAGTAAAATATAACGGAACATTTCCATCGGAGCAGTGACCGGGTTTAATAAGATTATTTTTTTCAGGATTCCTTCAGGTAAAATGCTCATTGGATAAACCACCGGTGTGCCATACATCCATAGTGACATTCCAAAGCCCACCAGTACTGAAAGATCTCTGTATTTTGTCGTCACACTGGAGATCAGAATCCCGACTCCCATCCCCATGCAGCCAAGCCATAGTAAAAGTAAAAAAATCAGAAGAAGAGCTTCCCAGTGAGGACTGACAGCCCCTTTCCATATATAATATCCGAGCAGAATCACTACCAGCAGCATTTGGATTCCAAACCGGATCACACTACAGAGAACATTGGAAATCGGAACAGTCAGTCTCGGAAAATACACTTTTCCGAACAAACGTGCATTCGATGTAAACGTTGCCACATTTCCATTCAGACAGGCGGCAAAATAACTCCATACTGCATTTCCGCTCAGATAAAATAAAAGCTGCGGAATCCCGTCCGTTCCAAGTTTCGCAATATTTCCAAATACAACCATATACATAACACTGGTCAACAATGGATTGATAAAAAGCCATAACGGACCTAAGATCGTCTGCTTATAACTTACCGTAAAATTCTTCTGCGTAAATAAAAAGATCAGATCCCGATACTGCCATACTTCGTTCAACTTCAGGTCAAACCAGTTATGTCTTGCGGAGATGTGCTTATGATACTTTCTTTCGTACAAAATATTGTTCCTCCTGATTCTCTCATCTTTTCAAGTATACACCATCCGGTATCGCAAATACAACAGTGATCATTCGGGACGGATGCAGCTTATCAGGAGGCAACAAAAAAGAAGCCCCTCAGAGCTTCTCAAACCAAGTAGCGGGAACTGGATTTGAACCAGCGACACCACGGGTATGAACCGTGTGCTCTAGCCAACTGAGCTATCCCGCCATATTTAATTAGATATGGGACCTACAGGGCTCGAACCTGTGACCCTCTGCTTGTAAGGCAGATGCTCTC
>OGKE01000977.1_pt1 | contig 21886 bp, 30 predicted proteins | sample 1572341 | NCBI WGS metagenome assembly OGKE01 (sample SAMEA2582091, study PRJEB24529) | metagenome | biome: Human gut stool | place: China | collected 2011
TCAACAGTGTCCCGTCCCCCTGGATGGATGCTGACTGGATCTGCAGGGACGTTCCGTCATTATATGTAAGTTTCATCTACGCTTTTCCCTCCTTAATCTACCAGCCATGCAATCTGTGAACAGATATAGCCGTTATACTGCATCTGTACATTTGCCCCACGAAAAAGTCCTACTTTTCCAGTTCCTGCACTAACTGGTGTTACGGAGATGAAAAAATCCGGATAGGTCTGCCCTCTGACTATTGCCGGTGCAAAAACATAATTTGCCGGACGGTCACCCGCTGCAAGATTAACGATTGTTCCGTCTGCTGCGGAACTGGTGTCCACAAGATTCAGGATTCTTAACTTTCCCATCCGCTGTAATCGTACTCCTGATTTTAACGTTTCTGTGGACGGGATCATATCTTGCTGAATCGTAGCCATTGACGGCAACACATCCAACAACTTTTTCACTCCCGTCACATTGATTCCCTCCAACGTAATCTCAAATACCGGGCAATCATCCACAAGATCACCCTCCTGCAGATTCCCTTTTGTATATGCAGGAACTGTAGGTGTCCCGCTCGTTGGCGTTCCCATAATATACAGCCATTCATTTGTCTCGATACCGGTCTCTTTGTTCCGGGTATACCGATTTACAACCAGGTCTTTTCGCTTCATCCCCTGTGTTCCATTCGTGATTGTAACCTCATCATAAGTTCCAATCTTCACAGCGGATACATTCCCGTGATGTGCCATAATTCCACTTCGGATCTTAAGCAGATTATTCGATGTTAATTCCGGTTCAAGATTTTCCCCGGAAGTCAGAATGCAGCTCCCCTGCCCGATCGTTCCCTCAAGGATCTGCCGGAACTGCTGACTGGTAACGTGAGGACTGCCGGTCTTTCCTGATACTATCTCCATGTTCAATCTCCTTCCAATTTATATTCTTTTGATATGATTCCATTTGTGACGCTGTAAACGATATTTCCGACAGATTTTTTCATTGCCATCCCTGTAAGGTAATCTCTGCCACTGATGACATCACCGATCGCCACATCAATTCCTAATTTTTCAATATCCATATCGAATGTCTTTTTATTGCAGATTTCTTTCAACTTTTCCACTGCTTTCGACTTAAGCTCCGCCGTTTCCGTTGACGTATTTTCGTAAACCTCCGCAATCTCATCCAGACCTGTATAGTAAGGCTCTTCCCGAAAAGATCCGTCCGGCCAGACATACAGATGGTATACAGTCCGATCAGCAAGTTCCCCTTTTCCAGCTACGATCAGATGATTGATTCCATTCCGGCTGTCTTCCATTGTATAATTCAAACTGCAGTCTTTTGACAATTCCACCTGATCCGAATAATTTTCAACCGGCACGGCACTGATCAGAACGTATCCGGGAACCCCTTCCTCTCGTTTGTGCCGGATCTCTAATCTGTACCCCCTACTTGCGAGCATTTCTACAATTCCATCCAGTAAGGTACAATATCTGCTGAACTGGTAGTTGCTCACAAACACCCCGGTATTCTTCTGACTTACTACAAAGAGTCCGTCAAATTCCGGCTCGATCAGTGTCTTCAACACTTCATTCAGTTCCCCGGATATTTTTTTATAATCACTTCCGGCTGGCGGCTGGATAATTTTATGCTCCAGCATTCCACGCCATGTATAGCCTTTCAATTCCACGTAATCCAGAGTTGTATCGGTCAATACACTTCCTATGATTCCACCGTATTCCGTATCCGGGACGTACACCAACGCATCAAATGTCAGCGACTGTGTCCAGTAGCAGCGTGCAATCTGCACTGTAAACATCTTTTTGTTGTTGACATCAAATTCAACATTTGCGTTCTTCAGACTTCCGATTTCTCTTTGTGCATCTGCCAAAATCACCATGCTGCTTCCCTCCGTTCCAGAAAGATATCCAAATCTATCCCATACGTTCCCGCCCAGTTCACCCGGATGAGACCGCTTGGGATCTTTTCAAAAATGGAATATTCATAACCTCGTTCATTAAACAGATTGGATACAGTTCCATTTGTCAGATATTTATATACTGTCTGCTCTGCGGATTCAATAATCATGTATTCATTTCGTTCCAGTGTGGTCCTGACTTCGTAAGGGTGTCCGTTGATTAATATCTTCGGATTCGTACAAGGTCCATATACCGTCATCTTAAAATCTGATGCAGAGGGATGGTCAATTTTAAATTCGGCCGTCCCCGCCCGAACATCTGCGAAATCAAAAGGGAAATCAAAGGGAAAATCCAATCCGCTTGCTGCTGTCAGCTGACTTTGCGGAAAAAGCTGCTGACTTACTACTGTCATCCATGACAAGGACGGAGCTGCAAAAGTAAGCTCCACTTCTGCCATATCGAACCCTTTCCAGTTCGACTTCTTTGATTTCTCTACATGGCAAGAGAGGAATGTACCGTTCACGCACAATCTTCCATGTACTCCAAGATCTGCATCTACGGCAAGCACGCTGTACAGCTTTTCCATATTTTTCGCAAGACCTTCCCCGCTGTCGTATACGTCCACCTGCACCGTCTTCTGATATCCGCTTGCAGTCTCATCCCATTCGGAATCATACCAGTCTGCTTCTGCCGTATAATACGGACCAACAAGAAAATTCAGGATCACTCCTTTTGAATTTATGTAATACGCTTCTCTTATCATATTTTCGGCACCGCTCCTTTCGGCAGTTCCCGGTCTAACCGGGTCGTACCCAGATATACCGGCCTGCTCTGCATCTTCTTAACCCCGGCAGTCGTTGCACTCCCGACTTTCGCTGCCAGTTTCGTCATATCCTCATCAGAAATCCTCATAGTACTCTGCACACTCTGTTGATTTATAATCTTTTCTGTACTCTGCAAGGCAAATGAGTTGGCGATCCGGTTTGTATTTACCGCCATCGCTTCCCTCACCCGGTTGGACAGATCTGCCATGTCCAGTGAGGTCAGTGCCGAACGTGCCATTTGTTCCGAAGCCTTTTTTACAGCCGGTATCTGATCATCAATTCCCAACGTGAAGCCTTCACCATAAAAATGCCCCGCTTCTCGCATTACTTTCGATGGTGAATGAATCCCTAACACACTCTTGACTTTTTCATAAGCTGTACTCGCCAGTTCTGCCGCTTTTGATGCAGCATTTCCGATCCAGTCACCAATTCCACGGACAAATCCTGATCCGAAATTAGAACCGGTATCATACGAGTCAATACTTCCTGCTCCGCTTTTTGCACTGGTAGCAAGGGAAATTCCTTTTGCCCTTGCATCCCCTTTCTTATTCCCTACAGCGGAAGAATATGCTGTTCCGAACGCCGTTCCGGTACTTCCGGGATTCACCGATCCCGCTCCACGCTTCGCACTGTCTGCCAGTCCTTTTCCTCTTGTCAACAGCTTTCCGACAAAACCGCCGATCGCTGTATCGAAAAATCTTCCAAATGTACTGCCGGTCGAGGTCGGGTCAACAACCCCCGCTCCTCTTTTGGCAGCTTCTGCATTCGCTTTCCCCTGCTGTTCCGACACTGACAGCTGTGACTCAATTCCTTCATTAAAAGAAGTCATTAACCCTGATCCGATTTCTTTCGTATCGCCTACTGACCCCCGCATAGCTTCAAGCAGTCGAGAAATCACACCGGTACCGGAAGAAGTAAGTTCCTCCTGACCTTCATTCAATCCTTCAACTGCTCCCGGCCAGACATACGAAAAGATTTCTGCCACTGCACGGGACGGACTGTGGACATCAAGAGCCGTGATCAGGCTTTGCAGAAATGCATCCGCACCCTGTTCTGCCGGATCAGCAAGTTTGTCGAATCCTTCCAGTCCCTCCAAAGCTCCATACCACGCCTGTGACCATGTCTCTTTGGTTTTTTCATCCAGTCCTGAAAAACCTTTCAGAAAGCTTTCCATTCCTGCCTGTGCCTCGGTACTCAGCGTACCGGATATCTTAGCCTGTGCCATAGCCGCTACAAGCTCTGCAGAACCATCCTCACCGGCATTTTTTAATATTTCCTTGATCTGTTCCGCACCAGTTCCTACCTGATTCAGGGCAATCCCCATAGCCTCCGTCAATCCATCTTTGGTCTGCTGGGATATGTCCTTAGCTCCAGCTGCCGAAGCAGTATATACACTTTTTAACCGATCAACAGCTGTATTCGCCTGTTCGATGGCTGCCTCTGATCCAATCTCCAAAGTAGTGTCAATTCCGCTCTGAATTTCTGCCAGTGCTGAGTTGATCGTGTCAGTATTTCCGCTCATCGCTGCTTCTGTCAGGTTACTGTAATCAGAGATGACTTTCTGATTATCCTGCATTGCCGCATTGGCAGCATCAAAGTTGGCTTGCAGCTCTTTTTCCTCATCTTGTGCCTTTGCAAGAGCTTTTTCTAACTCTTTATATTTTTCTGTACATTTCTCAACAGCCGTTCCCTGCTCTGTATAATACAGCATCACATTATTGGTGCTTTCTTCTTCGAGTGCTTTCTTGAGCTCCGCAACCTTGCTTTGTTTGCTGCTAAGTTTCTCATAGGCATCTGCCAGATCCACAACACAATCTGCCTGCTCTTTCATTGCATCCGCATAGTCCGACTTCATGGAGTCAAGAACGGCTTCTGCTTTCTTCGCTGCGATCAGGTCATAGACAGATTTTTTCAAGTCACTGTAATTCTGAATCAATCCATCATTCAGGCTGATTTCTACACCTAACGCACTGGACAGCTCACCTGTGATATACGCTGCCCTTGCCTCCTGTCCTGCCTGCACTTTTCCATTGGCATCAACAATCTTTTGCAGTTCTCCCCACAATGCTTCTGCATTGTCGATCTCAGATGTGGCTGCCTGAATATTTTTCTGCCTTGCCTCTGCTTTTTCATTAATACTGTCAATTTCATCCTGTGCCGCCCGGATACTTTCCTTTTGTGCCTCCGTCAGCCGATCTGTTGATGCTGCTTCATCATCCGTCAGCAGGATCGCTGTTCCGATACAGGCAGCCAGTGCCGCCCCCGCTGTGACAAGCAGACCAATTGGATTTGATGCCATAGCAGCGTTCAGGGCTGTCTGTGCTTTCGTCCACAGTCCGGTCAGGGCAGTTGTGACTCCGATCTGACCGCTATAGACGCCCATCAGAGTTTCCCGGAGCGTCAGACCGCCATTAGATGCTACAAGCTGTAAAGCGTTGGCTTTTTCCATTGCAGTCAGCCTTGCCAGTGCTGCCGCATTCAGGTTCGTCTGATTCTTACTGATCTTTGTAGCTGTGCTATACAGCTTCAATGCAGTCGTAGCTCCTGCTACTAATGGAGCAACTACACCTAGATTTCCACTCAACAGGTCGATAGCTTTCGTAACCGGTGGGAGTGCCACTTTCGCAAGCGTTCCTGCCGCTTTGGTCAGATTTTTAAATACAGATACCGCCTTTTTCCCGGCTGATTTCAGCCCGCCCGAATTGAGCGATTCCGACAAGGCTTCTACTGCATCCTGTGCCGGTTTCTGTAACTCTGCCGGCAAGAGACTCGCAAGTCCTCCCGCTATTGATTCTGCCACTTCTGCCGCAGCTGTCAGGAGTCTTCCTTTATTCCCCGATACCCCGGAGGTGAAAGATTCTATAAAATCAACCGCTGTATCCACCATTTCCGGTGCATGGGATGCTGCATCCACGGCAAAATCTGCAAAGATGTTCCCAGCTTCTTTTACAGCCGATTTCAGACCACCATTTTTAAAAGCGTTCGTCATATCACCTACAGCCTGCGTGGCTTGCACAGCCGTATCTTTCAGTGGTGTATCCAGAGATTCATAAATTTCAATTCCAAGACCCTCGAGACTGGATTTCAAAATTGTAACAGCACCCTCAAGGTTGTCCTGCATCGTCTCTGACATATTCGCAGCCGTTCCGTCAGCATTTTTTATAGCAGACGCAAGCTTATCAAAATCACCCTGCGATGCATTTACAATAGCCAGCAGTCCCGACATGGCCTCCTGCCCTCCAATAGCCGCTGCCGCTGCCGCCTGCTCATCCGCGGGCAACCCCTGAAGGGAATCCCGCATATTCTCCATGACTTGCATCAAGGTTTTCATGCTGCCATCGGCGTTTTTCATGGATATGTCATATTTGTCCAATGCCGCTGATGCTTCTTTTGGCGGCTTGGCCAGTCTGGTCAGCACACTCCTGAGGGCAGTACCTGCCTGAGTTCCCTTGATTCCTGAGTTGGCCATCAGTCCGATAGCCTGAGACAGATCTTCAATGTTATACCCCAACGCCCCCGCAACCGGTGCAGCATATTTAAATGTCTCACCCATCATAGAGACATTGGTGTTCGCATTACTGGATGCTGCCGCAAGGACATTTGCGAAATGGGTGGAGTCCGATGCAGCCAGTCCCATCGCTGTCAGTGCATCTGTAACGATATCAGAAGTCGTTGCAAGATCTTCACCGGATGCTGCCGCAAGATCCATGATCCCCTCAATACCGGACAGCATATCCTGTGTCTTCCATCCTGCCATAGCCATGTATTCCATAGCCTGGGCAGATTCAGAAGCACTGAACTTCGTCTTTGCCCCCATCTCCTTTGCCTTATCGGTCAGCTTCTGCAGATCGTCTCCTGTAGCTCCTGAAATGGCTGATACTTTCGACATCTCGGACTCGAAACTGACACCAACTTTTACAGCTGCCGCTGCTGCACCTCCGAGAGCTGTGGTCACTGCACTCACCGCTGTTGCTACGGTTTTCAGACCGGTTTTCGCAAGCTTTCCCATTTTGCTTAAATCTTTTTCAATACCGGATGTATCCAGTCCGGTATCAATAATCACTTTTCCGTCTGCCAATCATCTCACCATCCTTTTAGCAGCTCGCTTACATCTTCGCCCCGTTCCAGTGCCTCCTCCAAAGCTTTCAATTTCGCCTTATCCGGTGCTTTTTCTGTATCCAGTCCGTAATATTCCTGCATTGCCTGGTAGAATCGTTTCTGATCTTTCGATAACCCTTTTGCCGAGAGATCCAGTGTCCGGTACTCCATGATCTTCTGAAATCTTGTATCTCCTCCGAGATTTTCCAGTAAAATCATAAATTTCCACCAGTGTATCTCCGCTGTCTGCAGGTCGATTCTGTATTGCTGAACAAATGCCGCATAGATCAGATCGGCATCTGCTTCAAAATCAAATGCCTGCTTGCTGTTGATCCCGGCGATCTTCCGTGGAAAATGCTTCCGTTCCAGCTCTCTCCCACAGGAGAAAAACCACAGCATCTTGTCAAAATGTTCTTCTGTATACCAGGTGTACTGACCGTAAAAAAGCCTGAGCAATCTCGCCATTTCGTCCTCAGTCAGCTCTCTGCCTGCATCCTGGAGTATTTTCTGACAACGTAAAACGGTGCGGAAATCCCAATGAATCGGACATTCCACACCGCTAATGGTCAGACTTACCGGAAAAGGCTCTGTAAGGGAACTCATTCAGTCCCTTTCATTCCCAGTCGCTCTTTTACTGCTCTATACCTCTCACACTGTCGGATCTGTTCGTTAAGCAGTGCTTCATAAGCTTCCAGGCATAAGAGGTGATCGTGACCCGTTCCGCATACTTTTTCCCCTGTGCCTTCCCCAAAAGTCACATCAAAAAGGTGCTTGACTGTATCACACTGCTGCCTGATCGCATCCGGTTCTGTTCCTGTATCTCCAAGCTTTGAGATTTCTTCCAGTTCTTTCAGATATGCCTTTTTACCTTCCTCAAAATCCGGGTCAAAAAATGAAAAATTTAATGTAACTCCGTTAATCTGCATTGTCTTTCTCCTCCATCTGTTCAAATAAGTCTTTTTCTGCTTCGTCCGCTACAGCCTCACCAACTGAAGCATTATCAGTGAGGGAGATTATTCCCCCTCTGTAAATGCCTTGGTCGCTGTATTGAACGTACCCTTTACCCAGTCAGTCTTGCCAAGCAGGTTACCGGATCCCTGGATCTCACCGTCATTGTCCTTAAATTCGGAAATCTCAACTGCAACTTTTCTGCGTTTTGCTTCATAAGTTCCGGCTGATCCGCTCACAGGTTTGTCCAGATATACTTTTACATAAAACGTATCTGCTTCCACCCCGGTCTTTTCGTTCTCCCCGATCTCTGAAATATAAGCGATTGCCGGTTCGCTCTGGATCAGATCAAACTCAAGCGGTGCTGTCCATTCATAACCGCCAATGCTCTGTGTCGCACTTTTCTGATTGACGTATCTCTTTGACGTAGTCTGTGCGGACGGTGAATCATCCAGCTGAGTCACGCCAATTCCGAGGAGCTCATATTTCGGGGAATCAGATCCCCCTGTAATGTCAATGTAATCTGCACGCTGGTAACGCTGCGTTACACCGGTATCTTTTGCTGCTTCAAAAATCTGTAAATTCATTCTTTTCATTGCCTTACCTCCGTTTGTAATATAAAAAGCGGCACTGAATGCGGTACTGGCATTTCGTGCCTTCGTTATCGTATAAATAGCCGCCTGTCGTAGCCTGAATAGACTTACTCGTAAGATTTCCCGACAGTGCCGGAAGTCTCCCCTGCTCCGTACATTCATCCAGCCAGTCAGAGAATTTTTCGTAAAATTCCGCTGTGTCCTTGTTGCTCTCTTCTCCGTACCATTCCCGGGAACAAAGAGAAAATACCATCTGTCGGATCGTATCTCCGTTCGTATACCGTTTGACGATCGGATCTGCCGGAGTAAGCTCCAGACTATACGCTGTTGCATCCTCCCCCAGCAGATCCACGTTCACGATCGGGAACATCTGTTCAAACTCTTCCAGAAACGGACATCCTGCTATAAATTCAGCGACTTTGGTTGCTACACTCATCCTTCTTTTCCTCCGCAAAAACTGGCTACCACCTTTACGATCTCCGGTCCCCTGTCTGCCCACATCCGTTCTGCCCAGTGCGAACCCCGAAGACCATCTCCTTTGTGTTCATAATACCGCCGCCTTGCATAAGGTGCATTGTACGTGATCGTGGAAATTGCTTCTGTGGCATCCGTCTTCAATCGTCCAGTCAGCCGTGGGACATAGGGGTCAGACAGTCTTCTGACTTCGCTTGTAAAAAACCTCTGCCCTTTTCCGTTCTTGTTCAGGCTTCTCCTGAGCAGGATCTGATCTTTCGGATCTAACTGCATTCTGATTACCATCACACACCTCCGCTGATCCTGATATGTGGGGATGATCCGATAAAGTTCTCGGAATGGCTCTTCACCATCCCGACCACTCCGTTATACTGCTTTTTCAGGTCATCAATCCCCATGACTTCTCCACCGCACCATTCTCCCTGAATAAAGAGATCCCCGTTCTGAACAGTCCAGCAAGATTCTTTCTGCCCTGTCGCAAATTGATCTGCAGGTTTCCAGTCTGCACACTGGTCGAATGGGATGCGGATCATATGCTCGTCCGAACTAATCAGACCGCCCTGTGATGGTGTGGTCTTCCGGCTGACGTGATACCATGCCCGGTCAATCCGGTGTGGCAGATACACAATCTTTTTCTTCTCCTTATCCGGGTAACGGTTAAAGAGCGTGATCACTGCATTTGTAAGCATTATTCCACCCCTAAATCCATAAGTCCTGTTCCCTGCAAATACATTTCTGCAATATGGTACAATTTCTGTCCAACAGGGATTGATGTATCATATCCAACAGAATAACCGTCCGTATTTTCGGATGTCTTTCCGCCTCTTTCGTTTTCCTGAAAAAGAGCTTCACACATTTCACATAAGGCTGCCTTTGCTTCTGCCATCCATGCACCGGATTCCATCCTGTTGAATGTGTAATGGTTCAGTCTCGCTCTTACTTTCAGTTCAAGTGACTGCCACCGGCTTTCCGGGATCATATTGCCTCCATATACATCCAAATAATACGTATACGTTACTTCCATATCATGCTCCTTTTACGGTGTGAACATAGATTCCTGATTTCTTATTATCCTTGCATTCAGCAATACCTACTGTACGGTATCCGAATTTCCATGCATCAGCATTCTGATTCTGATCAGGAGCGATAATCTTTGATACGGTATGCTTCTGATACTGGATCAGTGCCTGCTTGTCCAAAACCATAAAATTCATATCCAATGCACCTGCCGCCTTTGTAAAGCCGCCTGCTCCTTTAGCTGTAAGTCCGATCTTGCTGAAAAATCTGCTTCTCGGAACTTTTACAATTCCGGCAAATCCTTCCATTGCTTTCTTTGATGCTGTAGTGTCGAGATCATCAATCATTCCGGCAAGTGTCGGGCTGATAAACAGATAGCACGTTGCAAGATTGGCTTCTGAATCTTCGATCGCTGTTCTTGCCGCACGAACAGCTGCAAGAGCTGCTTTTCCTGTTGATAAATCTTCGTTTACAGTTGTGACTTCGGAAATCTGTGCATATGATGCAATCCTCCATGCATCAATTTCAGGAACAACCTTTGTTCTCAGGAACTCACTGGATAATCTTCCAAATGCAAGCCCTGCAGATTCAATGTTATCCATAGCATCCACGGTGAACATACGTCCTCTGTCATAAGAACACTTCTTTGTCTCATAGTCCAGCGTTACGCCGCCTTCCTCGTATCCGGCTGCCTTGTCGTAATTTGCAAGTCCATCCATGTCCATTTTCGGGATCAGGATCTCATTTGCATTTGCTCCCTGCTTTACCATTTCGTTTGGTCCATCCAAAACTGAGGTCAGGGATGATAATTTATACACCTCATCCAAAAGTGTTGAGTACTGCTTCCTTAATGTGATTGTATTCGACATTTCATTTCTCCTCTTCTCTTTTTAGTTCTTCTCCGGCAATCCCATAGCTGCACGTAGTGAAACCATACTGTCTGCATCTGTTCCACTGCCGCCGCCAAGACTTCCGACTTGGTTGTTGATAGGTTCATTTGCACCGAAAAGATATCCGTCTGATTTCTTCACATCTTCCAATGCTTTCTTGATATCTTCCGACTGATTCTTTGACCCTTTCAGAGATTCCATATCAAGCATTGCAATAACTGCCTTTTCATTTCTTCCCCCGGCAGCTTTGATTGCTGTCTTAACGGAATCCGTAAATACACGTTCTGCTTCTTTTGCCGCATATTCATCCTCTTTTGCTTTCAGATCTCCCTGAAGCTTTGTGATCTGTCCCTGCAGATCCTTCACGTCAACGCCTTCAAACTCCTCCAGTTTTGTATTCACTGTATCGAGCTGGGTTTTATAATTGTCACGCTCTCCTTCAGCCTTTCGGGTCTTTTCCTTTTCTGCGTTTACATCTCTTCCATTCTCCTCCATAATTTTGTTGATTGTCTCCTGCTCTAAACCAAGAGCTTTCAGAAATTCTGTCTTCATGTTACTTCTCCTTTCCGTATTAGGTTATTTTTAGGCGTGTAACCAGCCGCCACGAACTGACTATTTTAGGTCTGATCATCTGACCAAAAGAAAAACACCCCTCAGGGTGTCTCCTACAAAAATGTTATACAATTATATTCCCGGTTGATATCTGTCAATCCGAGAAACCACGAATCCAGTAGCAACTTCCCTCTGTCAGAAAGCTGCTCCCATTCGATCACGGTTCTTCCGCTCCCGGTATCTGCCCTGATCCGGTCACCTGTCAGATCATTCAGCGAATTGATCAGGTTGCAGGTGAGAGCGGATACCGCTGCACATGCCCGGTCAATCCCGTCTGAACCTTTCCGGCAGGCATGACCGGTCATGTGGATACTGTTTGATGTAATTCTTATTTCAATCACTAGATCACCTCCTGAAAATGAGTACAAAAATACCACTCACTCTCTCGAATGGGTGGTATCTATTCAATTTGTTTCATTTCATCTTCTATTTCTTCTCTTTTCCAACCTTCCTCTGAGAGAATATCTAAGATTTCTTCCGGCTCACACAATATCTCTTCCAATTTCCAAATTCTTTCACGCAAGTGTGTTCTTCTGACGGCAAATTCTATTTCTTCATCAGAATCCCCTAGCCTTCTAAAAACATCTTTCATTTCCTCATCTTCAATTTCCTGAAGTTTTTTATCGATATCAGGTGTATCTGGGTCAAACATTGTCATTATAATCCCTCCATGATTTCTTCGAGTATTTCACCAAAGATTCTTGCTGCTTCTCGTGGTTTTTTACTAGTCATATATTCAGAAAAACATTCCGCAAAGAACTCTCGCTCATTTTTGTAAGCGTATTCTGAAATATGCTTTGTGATGAATTCCTTTTTAGAAAAATCTAACGCATCGTTCAGTTCTCGTCCTTTGTAGCCCATTCTAGTCCAGTCTGCACGCTCCGCACGTGTATAATCAAAATATCCTAATCTTTGTAAGACTTCTCTCCTAACTGCTACGCTCGTCCTTGTTACACCATATTTTTCTATCTTTCCTCCATATATACCTTTCCATGTAAGGTAACCATCTAACTGATGTCCCATTTCATGAACGATTATACTGTCGGCGGTAGTTCCAAGTGGAGAAAATCCAATTTTTATATAATGCTCATATTTTTTCTTTAACTTTTCGTAATCCGAAAAATAGGAACTAAGTTTAATAACACCATGCATAGAACTGCTTGAGGCAATCGACTTCAAATCTGAATCATATATAATTTTATTTGTATATCCTTTGAGCTGCGGAAATTTGTCAAATACTTTCTTAATTCCATTATATACCGATTTTCTTGATTTTTCATCAACTTTACTGAAATCAATTTTATCCTTACCGATACCCATTACTTTTGATAATTTTGACTTTTCAAACAAGTTATCTGTACTGGAGGCTTTTATAACCATTTTTCTGGATATTTTTCCAGGTGCAACCCTGCCTTTCATATCCAAATAAATTCTTTCACGTTCCTGTTTAAGTCCCATTTTCTTCGAGAACCTTGCATACTCATCTAACTGTCCTTGGTACTTACATCGAGCTAACATAACATCATCCGGATCAGCACCGCCTTTTTGCAATAGCTGCACCTTTTCACGCTGTGCCCGCATAGCAGTTTCCATTTGACGCTGCCGTTGTTTTGCTTCGTAAAGAGTGTATTCTTTACCACGGAACTCGGTCGGCTCGCTTTCTTTCCGATTCTGTTCGTCTAGCCAGTCATCCGTATAAGCTCGTACCGATACACCGGGAACAAAAGGGAAGTAAGTATGGTAGCAGTTTGCTCCACATAGTCCGGTTACTGTACCGAGTCCACAGACATCATACAATTGCTGTTGACTCCACACTCTGCCCTGCCATATCGTATGCGTTGGCCTTGCTCCTGCGTGCCATTCCACCTCAAAAAACTCCGTACCGAGCTTTTCGGCGTTATACTCCGCAATCTTCCCGGAAAGCTGTGTAAGCCCGGTCATAACCGCCCGCCTTGCCGCAACCTCGATCCGGTTTGCATACCCGGATGAATATTCGATCTGCCGGAGTCCACTATTTGTAAGCTGAGTGACTACCCGCCGGAGAACTGTATTATAATCAAACGCTCCTGTCACAATGTCCATGCAGGCATTATCAAGATACCCACTGTATACCTGCGACAATGGAGTTAATACCTTTCTGCCGCCATAATCCAAATAAAAGCCCAGAGATCTTGTTATATTTTCCAAGTCCTCAAGGCTTTGCTTTTTGATAGCTGATGTCACCTGTATCAGATGTTCATTTTCTTCAAAAGGTATGTATTCCGCATTGATCTGTTCATAGACGTCCTTGTTCCTGACATATTCCCAGTTAATTACTTTGTCATACAGCTCAAACATTTCCGGGTAAGAAGTGTTCAGAGTGCCTTTCAATGCATTCTCAATGCCCTCCGAGGAATACCCCAGTATTTTTAACCGGTTAATCTGCCAGTCTGCTGTGCTGGTGATTTCGCCCGTCTTCTTAATTCTCCGAACAATATCCTGCATGATCCTAACTTCAAGATCTGCGTATCTTGCCGCAATCTTGCTGGCGATCTTTTCCTTGTATTCATTTCTCATATCACTCCATCACCTGATTTTGCTCGGGAAGCTTTGCTTTTGCAGTTTCCTTGTCCTCGTTATACCATTTCATTCTGTATTCAACCAGGCTCATGGCTCCCATGCTCACATCCTGACGATCCTGCTGACGTTCCGACTCTTCGTCTGTCAGGATGGAATCCTTGAATTTGCAGTTGAACTCTAGTCCTGTGGTGTAAACTCCATTATAAAAAGCCAGTGCCGTCACAAAATCTTTTAAACAGCCTTCAAGATTTCCCTGAATTGCTTTCACCCGGTTATATTTACGTGTTTTTGACGCAATAACCTCGGAAGCCGTCTTTTCTACATCCTGCACATCTGACAAATCTCCATATGCAAGACCAACCGTGAACTCAATCTCCCTCTTGTATTCCTCCAGTCCTCTTCTGAATGCTTCATCTCTCATTGCAGGAGAATACTCTTTATATAATTCTCTGTCTTTTCCATCCTCCAGGTTGAGACCTTTGTATAATCGCTTTTTCAATTTTGGCAGATAGCTTTTGCCGTTCTGACTTCGCAATGCCCTTTGATCAACATGAATCGCTCTTTCACCGGAGTCATACTCCCAGTCAAGTCTTGCTCCCTGAATATCAGCTTTCCTGATCAGAGCTTTTGCTGATTCGTAAACTGATACACCGCACGCTGATCCGTCAATATGATTTTCAATCGGATTTTGATAATATCCAAAATCCATCTGTTCCATGCCTCTATATATAACCGGACCAGACTGGAGCATTCCCCACTCTTTCACCTCTTGCAGGCTGCACATTCTTCCGATATCATTCAGGCTTTCTGAATGGTAGCATTTATTTTCGATCGTCAGGTGTCCATCTGTAAAATAATGCCTCTCAACCCTTGTGTAATAGTCGTTCTCTCCGATCGTCTTAACCGAAAGAAATGCAATGTCATTTGGTTTACCATCATCATCAAAACAAATCGGGATCATTTTATCAGCAGTGATATACTCTGCTTTTCCATTTCCTATCGGTCGGAGTACCAATGCCCCTAATGCCAACCCTGACTGAAGCTTTTTATTTAAATCTTTCAGACTTCTTGACAGAACTTCATTGACTTTATCGTTGTTCAGTATTTGTGCATCCAGCTCCACCAGTACTGCGTCTGCGAACTCCCGGCAGATCCCCTCTTCAAGCTTTAAAGATTCTACCGAATCATCACACCACTCTGCCGATCCGTTCAGCATACTTTTCCATTCATTGATGGCATCAATCATATATTGTGACAGTGCCACATCTCTGCCTATCACATTTTTTAAAGTTGTATAACTAAACATATCCATTACCCTCCGCCACAATCTTTTAAGTCCGTCAAACATCCTCTGCCTCCTGTATCAGCTCCCGCATATCCCGTTCAATCGTATATTCAAATGCATCCAGGCTGTCAATATCTGTACTTCCATCATCCAGGCGTTCATCCCTTCCTTTTGCTTCTTTGTCCCATACGGCATCAGAAAACGCCGTTTCGAGCGATTTACAATTTTTTGTCAGCCAAAACCGTCTCGCCCCCATGAGCTTAACAGTGCATCTGATCCGGTCAATGATCGTAACTTTTTTCGCTTTTCTCACAATGATCCAGGGGAATCTTTTCTCCACTGCATTTCGGATAGAATTTCCGAGAACTGTCTCAGCATTGTCATAATACACTGATTCGACATTACAATACTCCACATAATCTCCATGCCTCACAGCCATCCCGTACGTATCAAGAACCTCCTGAATGAAATTGCAGAATAATTCATCAAGCATATTACTGTCGATATCTTCATTTTCATCTTTTGCCATGATCCGCTTGGACATCAATCCGATCACGTCTTTGTAATCATCTGTATATCCTCTTGCCACAAAAGAATGACCGGACTGATTTCCTCCGAAGTCAAGTCCGATCTCTATTGATACAATATCACTTTTTCTGAACTGCTTCTGCTCCATTCCACCCATCAGTTCCTCAACAACTTCACAACGAAAAGATTCGGGATCATCCGCAAAACGTTTATAGATAGCTCCTTCTGCCCGTTTCCACAATCCAAGAATTAGGCGGTCGTAATAAATGGTTCCCTCATACTCCTTGCAGAGCTGCTCCACAAACTCTGCCGGAAGATACGGATTGTCAAAAATTGTATAGTGCTGTTCGTATATATCCAATTCAGGATTATCAAGAAACTCTTTCAGCCAGTGTGTTGGATGTTCCGGGTTGCACGATCCATCAAAACATGAATAAGATTTGTCAAGTCTGGATTTCAGCATCTGAAAAACTTCCTTGTTCCATTTAGCGATTTCATCTCCATAGCAATACTTGATAGAAGCACCCTGAATTTTTGCTACCTGGCTTACTTTTTCAGCACCCAGGCAGTACACTTCTTCGCCACATATCCTTACTACGTTTTGGCTGTTAATCTGACCGATCAACTTATCTGTATAAATTTCTCGCATTGGTTGCAGCACATTTCGTTCGATAGAACTCTTCGACACCCCCAGGATGACATTGAGTCCTGCCTTGCCTGCTCTTTCACGGATACGGAAAGGAATCACAAAAGCTGTATCTACATAAGATTTCCCGGAACGTACCGCTCCGGACTTAATGTTCCATCTATGAGTCGCATTGACAATGTACTCATTCTGTTTCTTGCTTAGTTGCATTGTTCCGCAGCTCCTCCAGTATGCTATCAAGTCTGTCTATTGCATCATGATTCTCATTCTCACCTGTGATTGCTTCTTTTCTGGCTTTGTTCAGTTCGATCCTTGCCTGCTGCTCCTCTTCATCCAGTTCCGTCTTTTCCGTCCAACCCTTGAAGTTGTTTCTCAGGCTGAACTGAGCCCCGCTCGTCCCGTCCCGGTCAAAGAGCCGTTCCTCTGCATACGCTTCCACCCTCGATTTCGCACGTGTAATCGTGTCAACGAACTCTTTTTTTGCCTGATAATTCAGAAGTGCCTGTCTGCTTGTAAAGCCTAAGGCTAATGCCAGTCCCGTCACTGTCGGAGGACGTTGCTGGATTACTACCGGACTTCCATATTTATTAAATATCGGCTTTCCTTCGTCATCTTTCAGAATTTCTCCTTCACATTCTTTAAAATACTCTTCAATCTTTTCTTCAATTTCTTCCTTGCTTTTATATCTTGGCGGTCTTCCGACTGCCTTTTTTGTAGCCATTTGACCACCTCCATGCTATTAAATGCCTCTACGTCCTCCACGGCGACCTTTCGTAGCTCTCCTCTGATCTCCACGGTTGCCGCCCATCGATGCGTCTGCCTGGTTAAGAAAATCGTTCGTCGCTTTCCTGTCTGCCTCATATGCCTTCTGTTCTGCTGCTTTCGACGCTGCAGTTACCGGCTTTACAGTTGCCCCATTTGCCTGGACTCTTTTTGTAAAATCCCTTACTGTCATATTCAGCGGAGTAGGCTGTGGCGTTCCTCCCACTCCCCGCTGATAATAATTCATTCCGTTTTTCTCGGAAAAATAATACCTTGTAGTCTCTCCGTTGTGCGTTACATCAACACCACTTCCACCTCCGCCGCCTCCAGATTTACTCCCTCTACCACCCATCACACGATGCCTCCTTAAATTTTTCCTGAAATGCCTTTATTCGTACAATGTTCCCCGTACACTCTTCCGGAATCTGCCCGTAAAATATAATCTTAGTCGGATGCAACTTCTTAACCATTTCTTTGTATCCGGCAAGAAATAGTTCCCGGCTCTTTTTATTTTGCATGCACCCCACACTGGATACTGCCACCGTGCCTCCTGTGGGTTCTCCATCAAAATCTACTGGCTTAAGTGTAGGTATCCCATACTCGCCCACACCATCAAATACCATACGTTCTAAATTTTCATATCTTTTCGGATCTCGCAATCATTTCACCACCTCATATCTCCCTGCATACAAAAAGACACCCTTTTCAGGGTGCCTTTGTACGGGGAGGATTCGCCGAAAGTATCCCAAGAAGCTTTTCACTTCTTGCATTATAACTATACCATGTCCAAATTATTAATTTTATTAATCTTTTATAGCTGCTACGATTTGTGCTATTCTCCCCTGCGTATACCCCGTCATCCTCGCTACATCTTCCTGCGTCATATCATCAAGATATATGGATTCCAGTATTGTCTTTCCCAATCCTTCCGGCAGTCCAGCTATGTAAGATTCTACAGTATCAATCTCTGCCTGTACGGCTGTCCTCTGCCGTTCTTTTTCGCTGATCCGCAGCTTGATCCGTGTCGCTTCTGCCGGTTCTGGCACTTCCACGCTGATATGCTCCCGGATGTACGGGAAGTCATCCCCGGACTTCTCTACTTTTCCCGATACGGTAGGAACATCCTCGAGACGAGAGTATAATCGTTCCAGTGACTGCTCAAGAGTCAGCAGTTCTTTCTTTCGCTTTTTGTATCGCCTTAGTAAGTCTTTCATTCTTGTCCACTTCCTCCCGTATCCTGTCTATGATGTATTCACCGTCAATGTTCATATATGCTCCGGCATCCTTCCGAAAGAATCTTTCAATGTTCATCTTTTCCCACTGTGCCTGACTGTCTTCAGGATGTCTCTTCAGCTTTTTCAGGACTGCCCGGTAGTCTTTCCCAGCTTTTTCCACGATTGCATGGGCAAGCATGACATAGCCATCAATGTTCTGCTCCACCGGCATCCACCCCCTTCCTCGTATCTACTCCCCACTTTTTCAGTGCATCCTCCACTGTATAATTCGGGTATGCCGGACGGTGGAAGTCTGCACTGGCTTTCCGATCCGGTGGATGCTTCGACATATCCGCATAATTCAGCCGCCGGGATCGAGTAGCCTGCTTCATCCATTCGGATTCTTCACGGTTGTAATGTTCGCTCAATTTCTACTCCTATCTCAATGAATTCATTTGCATTTCTTCGAAGATTTTCTCATAACCTATCTGCTGATCGCGTTCTTTCAGATGCTCAACACGGTTATTCCATTTCTCAACAGCTTCTTCTTTGGAATTCGCTCCATGTACCGCATAGCAATCTTCCTCGGCTGTGTCTATTGTTGTTCCGTGTATTCCATCGTAGTGGCAGTATCTCGGACAGCCAGCCGACCATCCGAAATAAAATCCGTCTGCCATATCTCTTGAAAGATATGCTTTCGCTCCACATCTAGGGCATGGTTTTAATTCTTCCATCAATTGTCCTCCTTATACGGTTCCGGCAATGGCATCCAGGCTTCAACCTTATATAGTTCTCTCTGTTCATCGAACCAGACACCTGTCTGGGAATAATACAGCGTTGTTGCCCTATTAGCTCCCTCGATCATGACCAGAAACTCCGCTGCATATTCATGCCGGATATAAGCCTCAATAAATTCCCGTTGATCTGGGAGTCTTTCTGTTGTTGGAATCCACTTCGAAGTTTCTTCGAAGTTAGTTCGAAGTTCTTCCTCATCCTCAAGTTTCGCTAACTTTCGCATAGCTTCTGACAACTTACTTTTATCTTTAATCACCGCTTTCCCGGCATGATATTCTGTGTATCGCATTTATTCTACCTCCTCGTCTTTCGGAAACTGGAACACTCTAGGTAATACCCAGTAATTAGGCTGCACGTAGCAACCGTGCACAGCGTCATAACCACCATCCAGTTCCATTCTTGAAAGATATTTTTCTCTGCACATCTCCATTACCTTTTTCGCTTTTTCTTTGGTGGAATATTCGCCTAAAATATAAACTCTATCTTCTTTGCCAATGTCATTCCCTGGAAATGTTCCAACGATTGTTGCCGCATTTCCTGAATATGGTGAAATGGCAAGAAGTTCATAAGGCACATCAAGTAATCCGTTTTGACTAACAATTCTCATAGCTAACTCCTCATTTTCGTATTCCATGCGCACATATCGCAATTCTTCGGGCATACATTTGCATTTCTTGCTCTTTCGCACATCCCCATTTTCAATTTCCTATCATCCTTAATGTCTTTGATAAAACCAAGTTTCCTCAAGATTTTATGAATCAGTAATTCCTTCTTCATCTTTGTTCTCCTTTTCAATCAACAGTTATAACTGCCGGATTTCTCAACTTCCGCAACGATTTCTTTTCTCTTTGTACTTCTTCAAAATCTCTGTAATTGCTTTCATGTGTTCCGCTACTTCCGGCAAATCTTCATCACTTATCGCTGCAAGCCGTCATTCCTGCCGGATGCGTATTCGTCAATCTTTCCCATGTTCTTTCTCCCAATACTCCACTACGCAAATCTCAATTGTTCTTCTGTATCATCAATTCTCATGTTCGGTACTCTCTCGCCGACCTTAAGATACGGACAGTTTGCTTCTACGAGCTTTTCTGCCATGATCGGCACTACGCTGTTACCGATTCTTGCGACTTGCTTAGCTATCGGATATTTCTTCCAGTTGTAATCTCTGTCGATAATGTAATCCTTTGGAAACCCTTGCATCAGCTTTAGTTCTTCCGGTTTCAGCATCCGAAGAAAAATGTCTGATATGATATATTGCTCTCCGTCAATATCCAATATCACATTTACCAGTCCGAACCGATCTTTCGTAGTGATCGTATCAAGCGGTCTATCCAATGTCTGTCCGCATCCACCGCCGTAATACTTAATCAGAAAAGCAGATACCAAACCAAAGTGACCAGGCGAAGTTGTGATTGTATGAAGTGGTTCGTCACAGCCTTGACCTATGCCGGTCTTGTAATACTTCGTAATGAACGCCGTAACCAATCCGTATCGGTTCGATGTATCAATCGTCTTGATTGGTTCCGTCAAAAGCTGTCCTCTTGAATCACCGGCTCTCGTCTCTCCGTGATACTGGATGATATATGCCAGTGCTTCTCCATTCCTCACGATATAAGGAGATTCTGCATCGATAATATATTTCTTAATACCGTTTGCGATTCTCTTCTGTGTAGCTTCTGCAAGTGGCTTCTTGCGGTCAAATATCGAACTGCCAAGGTCAGACCAATCAATGTAATCTCCGCAAGGTTTCCACTTCTCAAATCCGATACCATCTGCACTGTGAGTCTGTTTTGAAAATCTGATTTCTTTTCCATCTCTGCGAAACACTGCATACCATCTCTTTCTTGTGGTCGGTGCTCCGTAGTCCGCAGCTGCCAATTCTCTGCTACCGAAACGGTACCCGAGGCTCTTCATTGCTGTAATGAATTTTTTATAATCCTCGCCTTTTTTCTCCGGTATTGGATAACCTTTTTCGTCTAACGGCCCCCACTGTTGTATCTCTTCAACATTTTCCATCAGCACCACGTCCGGAAGAATCTCCTTTGCGTGTTTGTATACCGCCCACGGAAGAATCCGAAGCCCTTTTTCTCTCGGCTTACCGCCCTTTGCTTTTGAATGGCTTGTGCAGTCTGGACTCGCCCACATAAGAGCTACGTGTCGCCCTTTAACATATTTCTTCAAGTTGACCTTAAAAATATCCTCAGTCAGATGAATTGTGTCCGGGTGGTTTGTCTTATGCATCAATATGGCATCTGGATCATGGTTAATCGCTATATCAACAGGTCTTCCGAGTGCCATTTCTATTCCTACGGATGCACCGCCACCACCGGCAAAGGCATCTATAATCAAGTCTTTCATCACATCCCCCAATCCTGTCTCGCACCGGAATTTCCGGCAATTCCATTGCTGTAAGCCGTGGTCTTGCCATTTGCTCCGTAAGCATATCTAAGTCCTTTATCTGCATTGATTCCTTGCCAGTGCATGTTGCCCTCATGCAAGACAATCAGGTCATTCATACTGTAGTCCTCTTTCGGATTCAGCTCTACATACTTTTCAGCACCTTTTTTCGTACCGTATCCGCATTTCTGCACGGTCTTTATAAATTCTTCTGCCGTCATTTTCTCACTCGGAGCAAAGATATCTTTTCTGTGCGCACAAATCTCCTGCTCCTTTCTGTTTTACTGTCTAGTACAAAAGTTTTTAAATAAATGGACTATATTTCTTTTCTGTAGTATACTGT
>OGKE01000982.1_pt1 | contig 21797 bp, 14 predicted proteins | sample 1572341 | NCBI WGS metagenome assembly OGKE01 (sample SAMEA2582091, study PRJEB24529) | metagenome | biome: Human gut stool | place: China | collected 2011
ATCTGAATCGGCAGGGAGAAGTATTGCTGCCACTCAAAGGTGGGAAATGGAAAGGATGTTTCCATGTACCAAGGGGATTATTTCAATGCTGGAAAGTATTAGAACAGCTATAGAAACAATGAATTATTATGTTAACCAATCTTATTAATAATCTAAAAATTAATTCTATGACAGAGTTTAACTCAAAAATTAAGCAAAACTCTCGCATATTGAAGATATTTCTTTTCTCAATATGCGCACTTTTTGCATGTGCTATCAATGCTCATGCACAGAGTTTGGTGCAAGGTACTGTTACTGATGAGACAGGAGAATCTCTACCTGGTGTAAGTGTTGTAGTAAAGGGGACTACTAATGGTACAGTTACAGATGTTAATGGAAAATACAGCATTCAGGCGACTTCAAAAGATATATTGTCTTTCACATATGTAGGTATGGCGGAACAAGATATAAAAGTTGCCGGACAGAAAACGATCAATGTGGTGATGAAGGATGATGTGGCATCTCTGGATGAAGTGATTGTCGTTGGTTATGGTACTGCAAAGAAACAATCCCTGACAGGAGCGGTTTCTGCAGTCAAAGGCGACGAACTGTTAAAGGCACCGGCAACCAATGTATCAAGTTTGTTAGGCGGACGTTTGCCGGGCATTTCTTCTGTTCAAGTCTCTGGAGAACCGGGTGATGACCAAGCAGTATTGCGGGTTCGTGGTTCTATTTACAATGTTACTTATATTGTAGATGGTATGCCTCGTTCCATCAATGACATTGATCCTAATGATATTGAGAGTGTATCTGTCTTGAAAGATGGAGCTTCTGCGGCTGTGTACGGTTTGAAGGGCGCAGGTGGTGTTATCATTGTTACAACAAAGAGAGGACAGGAAGGAAAGTCAAGAATCACATATAACGGTTCAATAGGAGCATCTATGAATGCAAACTTTCCGCAGTTTATGAATGGTCCCCAGTTTGCATATTATTATAATATGGCTGATATGATGGATAAGCTGGCTAACGGAAGTATTACGGACATGAAGCAATATACACCGGTATTCACAAAAGCAAATGTTGAACGGCGATCCTACTGATGGGTGGGATAATGTCAATTATATTGATAAAGTATTTGGCACAGGTATCAATCAGAAGCATAACATCACCGTACAGGGTGGTAGTGACAAAATGCGTTATTTCACGTCTGTCGGCTATTTGGGACAGGATGGTAATATTGATAACTTTACTTATAGACGGTACAACTTAAGAACCAACATTGAAACTCAGCTGGCCAAGAATTTCCAGTTAAGTTTGGGAGTTGCCGGAAATGTAGGAAAACGTGAAACTCCGGGATATGCCTCCGGTGGTACAGATTCTAATTCCACATTGGGAGAACAAGGTTGGTTATCCGTTGCTCACCAGACTATCATGATGCATCCGTATTTACCGGAAAAATATGATGGACTTTATACCGCTACTACACAGAATAATACAAGCTTACCGAATAGTCCGCTAGCAGCTATTTATGAATCCGGCTACAAACATACCAATAGCTTTGATTTGCAGACTAACCTCTCTTTACAATATCATCTGCCTTGGGTAAAAGGATTAAGTGTAAAGGTTACCGGAGCTTATGACTACAAGACCTCACATAATAAAAACCTGAATACACCTTATTCTACTTATATCAATAAAATGCCGACTTCCACTACAGACTGGACTTGGACTAAAGCGGATGATCCTCGTGGAACTGCAAATGGAATAAATTTAGGTGAAGGACAATTCAGTTCCCGTCAAATGGTAGGCCAGGGAAGCATCAATTATGCGAATTCTTTCGGTAAGCATAATGTTGAAGCCATGGTACTTGCGGAAATCCGTGATTATAAAGAAAACAGTTTCTCCGGATATAATAAGAATATGAGTTTTGCAGAACTTCCGGAATTGAGTTTCGGACAACCGGCAGACTCCCCTATTTCCGGCTACAGTGATGCCAATCGTAGCATTGGTTACGTTTTCCGTTTGAAATACGACTATGACAATAAGTATCTGGCAGAATTTACAGGACGATATGACGGTTCGTATAAGTTTGCGGGCAATGTAAGTGGAAAACGTTGGGCATTTTTCCCATCAGCATCAGTAGCGTGGAGAATATCCAAAGAAAACTTTATGTCCGATCTGACTTTTCTAGATGATATGAAAATACGTGCATCTATCGGTTTGTTGGGTAATGACGATGTGAGTCCGTATGCATTCCTTAGTACTTATAACCTGATGGACGGTAACAAAAATGCGTACCAGACAATTCTGAACGGAAAAGTCATGCAGGCGCTGCGTGCATCTGTAATTGCAAATCCTACTCTGACGTGGGAAAACACGTTAACTTACAATGCAGGTTTCGACTTTACCATGTGGAATGGTTTACTGGGTATGGAATTTGATGCATTCTATAATTATACCTATGATATTCTGACAGCAATGGGAGGCGATTATCCACCATCAATGGGAGGATATTATTATACGTATGCCAACTATAACAAGGTAGACAGCAAGGGAGTTGAAATCACAGTGAGTCATCGTAATAAATTAAATCTGGCAGGGAAACCATTTTCTTATGGAGCCAGTTTCAACTTGACTTTTGCAAGAAATCGCTATCTTCGTTATCCGGATAGTCCCAATACTGTAGAATGGAGAAAACGTACAGGTCGCAGTGTAGACGCTTCAGTCGTATGGGTGGCAGAAGGTTTGTTCCGTTCGGAAGAAGAAATTGATAATTCCGCATGGTATGGAACCCGTCCTAATGTAGGTGACATCAAATATAAGGATTTAAATGGCGATGGCAAAATAGATGAAGATGACAGAACACGTGTAGGACGGGGCAATCGTCCGGAACTGACTTATGGTCTGAACTTGAATTGTGCCTGGAACGGATTTGATTTAAGCGCACAATTTACTGGAGGCGCATTGTTCGATGTATCATTAACCGGAACTTACTATAATGGTTATGATGACAATACGGTCTGGACACAAGCATTCAAAGAAGGTGCCAACTCACCTTTATATCTGGTTCAGAATGCGTATACCACGGAAAATCCGAATGGAACATTCCCACGTCTGACTCTGGGAAATCAAGGACATGGAGGAGACAATGGATTAGCTTCTACCTTCTGGTTGCGTAATGGCAGATACCTTCGTCTCAAATCGGCACAGCTAGGTTATACATTCCCTAAAAAGTGGATGAGCCCTGTGGGAATTCAGAATCTTAGAATTTATGTAGAAGGTTCCAATTTATTCACGATCTCCGGTCTTCCCGATGGAATCGACCCCGAATCTCCGGGAGTGAATAACGGATATTATCCTCAACAACGCACAATCATGGGCGGTATAACTCTGACTTTCTAAACCTTTAAAAGATTTATTATGAAAACAAAATTTATAAGTATCATATTGTTGGGAGCCTCTTTAGGGCTTGGTTCATGTAGTGATTATCTAGACATGACACCGACGGACAAAGCATCAGATAAACTAGTATGGAGTAAACTGGAATATGCCGAACAAGCTGTCAACGATTTCTACCGTTATATCGATTATTTAGGAGTTTATCGTGACGGACAATGCCTGGCAGACATGACGGAAGCGTTGACAGACCAACTCAAATACGGTTCCTATAACTATATGTCTAAATGCCAGATACCTAGCGAAATCGCTTATGGAGGATCCGTTCTGACAGTAAGTTATGTCAGCACTTATTTAGGCAATTGGGGGACGATGTATGAATATGTACGCCGTGTCAATGAAGGTCTCAATAAACTGAAAAAGTACGCCTCATTCGGTCAGACGGAACAAGAACGGCTGGAAGCGGAAATGCGCTTCTTCAGAGGATATTTATATACCGACTTGGTAAAACGTTATAAGGAAGTCATTATATATGATGAAGATCTGGATAATATAAAGAAGGATATGCCGGTCAGTTCCGAAGCAGAAGGATGGAACTTTGTATATGAGGACCTGAAGTTTGCGGGCGAACATTTACCGGTTGATAAAACCCCTAATGGACGTCTGACTAGCGGAGCAGCTTATGCAATGCTGTCACGGGCAATGCTTTATGCAGAAAGATGGGATGATGCCCGGATCGCTGCCGAAGAAGTGATGGGCATGGGATATAAGCTGGAAGAAAAAGAGAATTATTCTAATGCATTTAAAGCAGGAAGTCAGGAAGCTATTCTGCAATATTGCTATGACAAGAGTTCTACTGTAACTCATGATTTTGACGGCTATATGGCTCCCGGAGGTGATAAAGCATTGGATGGTAATTCAATGACCGGAGGATTTGGAACTCCGACACAAGAAATGGTAGAATCTTATGAATATGCGGACGGTAGCGGTTTTCCGGATTGGAGTACCTGGCATACTGCAGAAGGAACAACGGCAACTCCTCCATACGATAAACTTGAACCACGCTTCAAAGCAACCATTCTTTATAATGGTGCGACGTGGAAAGGCAGAACGATCGCATCTTATGTCAATGGTACTGATGGTTGGGCTGCATGGAAAACGGATGCCAAACCAGAAGGACGTTCTACCACAGGTTATTATTTGCGTAAGCTGGTGGATGAGACTCATAGTTTCACTTCTGTGCAGGCAAGTACACAGCCATGGACCGAAATTCGTTATGCCGAAGTGTTACTAAATCATGCCGAGGCTTGCTATCATTTGAGTGGCTATGCCGATAAAGCCAATAAAGACATCAAAGACATTCGTAACAGAGTCGGCTTGCCTTATTCGGACAAGAGTGGAGAAGACCTGATGAAAGCGATTCGTCAGGAACGTAAAGTCGAATTAGCTTATGAAGGACACTATTATTGGGATATGCGTCGCTGGAAACTATCTGCAACGGCATTCACCGGTATCCGTCTTCATGGACTTAAGATAGAACAGAATGCAAACGGTTCGTTCAATTACATTTATGTAGAGTGTGATGACAAAGATCGTAACTTCCCGACTAAGATGTACCGTTTCCCTATGCCACAGGCGGAGTTGGACAATAACGGTGCGGTAACTCAATATGCAGAATGGCAATAAATCTAAAATGAAAACAATTATGAAAAAGAATATACAATATTTACTATTAGGAGTATTGGCATTAATGAGTTCCTGCCAAGATCCGGAATATGTACTTCCAACTGCTGAGCGGCAGGGAATCACAAGCTTGACCGCACTTTTTACATCAGGTCCTTATGTGGACAAAGAAGCTGTTGTCTACACAATTGCGGATGCGTCTGTAGATAAATATGTGATTCCTATACCATGGTTTTATCCGGAAGACAGTGAAAATGAAACGGCGGAATATATGAAGACAATGAGGGTCCAGGCAAAGTTAGCTCCTAACTGTACTATTAACCCTGTTTTGACGATATTGGATTTGACTAAAGAAAATTACTTCACTTATACAGATGCGCAGGGATATAAGAAACAAATCTGCATTACGGGTGAAAGAGTGAAATCCAATAAATGTCAGTTATTAAGTTTCTCAATACCGGCCGAAGATATTAGTGGAATTATTGACGAAGAGCATAAGACGGTATCTCTGATTTCTGCAGAAGATTTATCTTCCTGTCTGGCAGAATATTCACTTTCCTCTCATGCGACAATGTCGCCGGATCCTAAGACAGAGGCGCTTGACTTCAATTCACCTGTAGAACTGACGGTCATCGCTCACGATGGAGTGACGAAGCAGACGTACACAGTTCAGAAGGCAGTGCCGGATAAGATCCCTTATGGATATAGAAAAGGCAGTGAGACAGAATTGTTTAAATTGGATATGGGAGTTATAGGTTTGCCCTGGACTTCAGCCAACTCACCTTCACTGGCCGTTAATGGCAATAATTTAGTTGTTTGCTTAGGGGACGGTTCTACTGCTCCTACCTATTATAATGCTTCTACAGGAAGTAAGATTGGCAATATGACTTTGGGAAGCGTAGGTGTTGCATCTTTAGGTTGTGTGACAAGTGATAGTAAAGGAAACATATTGTTGGCAACAAAAGCAGCTAATGGTAAATCCTTCTCTATCTATAAGACTTCTTCTGTAACCACAGTTCCAACTTTATTGATATCTTATACCAACAATACAAGTTTGGATATGGGTACCAAAGTATCTGTACAGGGTGATATCAATACAAATGCCGCTATCATTGCTACATGTGACGGGACAGCCTCGTCCGGTTCTAATACGTTTGTTCGCTGGATTATAACAGACGGTGTATTGGGAAGTCCTGAAGTAGTATCGGTAAATGGTGTTGGCTATTGGGGATCTCCTGTGTCAAATACCAAGGTTGTCACCAAAGGAACTACTGCACAAAGCGATTATTTCTTATCCTATTATGATCCTAACGTACTTTATTGGGTGAATGGAACAAGTAATAATGCGTCCAAGTCTTTATCCAATTCGGACAATGGCAATTCCTGGGCAATGAATAATAACTGTCTGGATGCAAGAACGTTCAATAATGCGCAGTATCTTGTATTGGTATCTACGGCTCACTTCCCGCAATGGGGAGGCACTCCGTACTTATATATGTACGATGTAACCTCAGACGGATCGTTTACCGGTACGGTATCTACTTCAGACGCTTTGACATTCAATCCTTCACTTTCTTCGTTCGGTTCTGCAGATGGTGTAGCGGCAACAGGTGATGTATTGTTTGCTCCAACTACAGATGGATATAAACTTCGTCTCTACTATGTTGACAACAACTGTAAGATTATCGGAGGGTATGAATTTGATTGTATCGACAAATAATTAATGTGTTTCAAAAGAGTTACTGACATTAATAAACATATATAATATGAGAAATCTTTTTAAAATATTATTATTGACGTTTTGCGGAATGGTTGCTATCACTTCATGTAGTGATGATTCTGATGGAATCCCCGGATGGCCCTGGAATGATAATTCAACAGAGGGACCGGAAAATCCGGATGTAACAGAAATCAAGCCACGCTATGTCTGGATTGATGCGGCAGCTAATTTTCCGGATTATGCGAATAATAAGGAGAATATCTCCACAGATATGGTGAAAGTAAAAAACGCAGGGTTTACTGATATCATTGTTGACGTGCGTCCCACTACAGGAGATGTTTTGTTCAACACTACTGCAGTAGATCAGGTGAAGCGAATGGATGTGTGGGGAAGTTCGGGTTATGTATATTATGAACGTACTGAAACATGGGATTACCTGCAGGCATTTATAGATGCAGCCAGAAGTCAGGGGCTGAAAGTACATGCGTCAGTCAATACTTTCGTCGGTGGTTACTTATGTCCCTATAACCTCGGATCAGATGGAATACTGTTCCGTGATGACTCGAAGAAGGAATGGGCAAGTGTGGCTAATCTCGCTGACGGTCTGACAAATACGATGGATTTGTTGAATGACGAGACCGATTATGGAGCTAAATTTTTGAATCCGGCTAACGATGATGTGCAGAACTTCGTTTTGCAGTTACTGGGTGACCTGGCTAAATATGACTTGGATGGAATAATTCTGGACCGTTGCCGTTATGACGATTATGGCTTGGAAAGTGATTTCTCGGCTGTTTCTAAACAGAAGTTTGAAGAGTACATTGGGGAAACAGTTGCTCATTTTCCGGAAGACATTATGGCACCAGGCACAGATGAGATACCTTCAGATCAGCCTGCCTATTTCAAGAAATGGTTGGAATTTCGTGTAAAAGTGATTCACGACTTTATCGTCAAGGCACGTGAGAAAGTAAAATCCGTAAATTCAGAAATCAATTTTGGAGTGTATGTAGGCGCATGGTATTCCAGTTATTATACTTCGGGAGTAAATTGGGCAAGTCCTAAATATGACACCTCAGCCTACTATCCTAAATGGGCAACAGCAGATTATAAGAACTATGGTTATGCCGATCATCTGGATTATATATTCTTAGGTGCTTATGCATCTGTCGATAAGATTTATGGTAGCGGCGAATGGACAATGGAGGGATTTTGCAAAAACGGTCGCGAGTTGCTGAAAGGTGACGTTCCCTTCTCCGGAGGTCCGGACATAGGCAATGGTACCGGATGGACTAACGGTGGACAAGCCGCTAAAATACCTGATGCCATCGACGCATGTATAAACAATAGCGACGGCTTCTTCGCATTCGACCTCTGTCATATCAAGATGTACGACTATTGGAACGCTTTCAAGACAGGATTTGATAACTATCTGGAGTCCGTTCAAAAATAGGAAGTTGATAATTCAATCTGAGAATATACTCAATACAAGTATTCTCCTTTCTATTCATAGCACTAAGTCTGAGCCGCAAGGTTCAGACTTAATGTTAATGAATTGCCTTATTTGTATAAAGAACAATAGATAACTATGAAAATATATTTATTACAACTTGTCATTTTGATGAGTTTGAGTTTGAACTTGCAGGCTCAAAATTTATCCGGTACTATTCGTGGAAAGGTAACCTGTCATGGGAAAGGACTTCAAGGAGTAGTTGTAACGGACGGAATCGACTGTGTTCTGACTAATAAGTCGGGCGAATATGTGCTTGCTCCTCAAAGGGATGCCCGGTTTGTTTACTTGTCCGTGCCTTCCGGTTATCAGCCGAAAACAGAAAAGACCATTCCCTTATTCCATCAACAAATAGAGATGGATAAACAAGACGGATATAATTTTGAGTTGATGAAAAATCCTCAGAATGATGCGAATCATCTGTTTCTGGTGCAGGCTGATGTGCAAGTCACTTCCGAAGACGATGTGAAAGCCTATGGCAGATTCCTGCAGGATATAAAAGAATATGTACAGCCTTATTCGGGAAAAAGAGACATATTCGGTATTGATTGTGGAGACATCGTGGGTGATACCCCCTCTTTGTATCCATCTTACATTAATACCGTATCTACTTTGGACTTTCCCGTTTATCGTGCTATCGGCAACCATGACATGACCTACGGAGGACGTACTTTTGAGTACTCGTACCGTACTTTTGAAAGTTATTTCGGCCCCATCTACTATTCGTTTAATAAAGGAAAAGCCCATTACATTGTACTCGACAATTGTTTCTATGTCAATCGTGACTACCAGTACATCGGATATATTGATGAACGGACTTTTGCATGGCTGGAAAAAGACCTTTCGTATGTGTCCAGGGATAAGCTGGTATTTGTGGTCATGCACATTCCCTCCAGCCTTCAGAAAAAGTTAAGATATAATACTTTGGATCAGGATGAAACAGTGAATACAGCTGCACTATATAAACTCTTGGAGGGCTATAATGCGCATATCATTTCCGGGCATACCCATTTCAATACGAACGTTTGTTTCAATGATTCGTTGATGGAGCATAATACGGCAGCAGTGTGTGGCACTTGGTGGCGTGCAGACATCAATGTAGACGGAACTCCCAGAGGTTACGGTATATATGAAGTGAACGGAGATCAATTGAAGTGGATTTATAAAAGCGCAGGTTATCCGCTGGAACACCAGTTTCATGCTTATCCGGCAGGATCGTCGGATGAATATCCTTCTGATATCATAGCCAATGTATGGAACTGGGATGATCTGTGGAAGGTAGAATGGTATGAAAATGGACAAAGGATGGGCGAAATGCAAAAGTACAAAGGATATGATCCTATGGCAAAAGTCATCTGTTCAGATAAGGAAAAGGTGAAATATGACTGGATATCTCCGGTTCTCACCGAGCATCTCTTTCATGCAACTCCTCATGACCCAAACGCAAGGCTAGAGATTAAGGTGACTGACCGTTTTGGTAATGTATATACTCAAACTATTGAAAACAAATAAACTAAAATCATATGTTCAGAAACAGATACTTTTGGCTACTTATAAGTTTGTTCTTTGTTCTGAAAACAGAAGCTAAAGTAACCCTGACCTCCATTTGGGGAGACAACATGGTGTTGCAGCAACAAGCAGAAGTTACTTTTCGTGGAAAGGCTACTCCCGGAAAACGTGTATATGCTTCCGCTTCATGGAATCATCGGAAAATCTATGCAGATTGTGACCGGAACGGACAATGGACACTGGCTCTTCCGACTCCGGAAGCCGGCGGACCATATACCATTACTTTTTCGGACGGAGAAGAGCTGACCTTAAAAAATATCCTGATCGGTGAAGTCTGGTTCTGCTCCGGACAGTCGAATATGGAAATGCCGGTAAAAGGGTTCCGCGGACAACCGGTCTATGGTTCGCAGCCCTATATCGTGTCCGCTAATCCTAAACGACCATTAAGACTTTACACCGTAAAGAACAATTGGAGCACGACTCCGAAAGAAGAAGGAATAGACGGACAATGGAGTGAAGCATCTTCGGAAGAAGTGGCCGATTTCAGTGCAACAGCTTATTTCTTCGGCAATCTGTTGCAACAATCCTTGGACGTGCCTGTAGGATTAATACATTGCTCCTGGAGTATGTCAAAGATTGAAGCATGGATGGACAAAGAAACCTTATCTCATTTTTCCGAAGTAACCTTGCCGGATACAAATCAGGATAAATTCGAATGGGCTGCCGGGACGCCTACTCTGTTGTGGAACGCAATGGTAAATCCGTGGAAAGGATTCCCTGTCAAAGGAGTTATCTGGTACCAGGGAGAGGCGAATACTCCCGATCCTACTCTTTATAAAAAGCTTTTTCCCGCCATGGTCTCTCAATGGAGAAATTTCTTTCATAATGCTGAAATGCCATTTTATTATGTCCAGATTGCTCCCTGGAAGTCCGAAGGGAATGACAAGTTGGATTGGGCATGGTTCCGTCAATGTCAGTTGGAGCTGATGAAGGAAGTTCCCGGAGTGGGAATGGTGACCACCGGAGACGCAGGCAGCGAACTCTTTATACATTCACCTTATAAGATTAAGGTTGGAGAACGGTTAGCTTATTGGGCACTGGCCCAGACTTACGGCCGAAAAGGGTTCCAATATTCCGGTCCAGTCTACAAGACCTATCGTATCCAGGGAAATGCTGTAGAAATAGACTTTGAATATGGAGAGGAAGGACTGACTCCGGAAAATCAGAATGTGAAAGGTTTTGAGATCGTAGGTTCCGATGGTATATTCCGACCTGCAAAGGCGGAGATCATCAATGGCACATCTACTGTGAAAGTATGGAATGATTCTGTTAGTGACCCGACAGAAGTCCGCTACTGCTTCCGGAATTATGTGCAGGGGGAATTATGCAATAATGCCGGGCTTCCGGCTTCTCCTTTCCGGATCGTCATCAAAAAGAAACCGGCCTTAATGTGGATTGATGCCGAAGCAAACTTTGAGCGCTTCAGTCATAAAGATTCGATTGATTATTACTTGGAAAAAATCAAATCGCTGGGCTTTACACATGCGGTTGTCGACATTCGTCCGATCACAGGGGAAGTTTTATATAAAAGTGAATATGCTCCGCAAATGAAAGAATGGAAAGGAGCCAAAGCCGGTGATTTTGACTATCTGGGATACTTTATCAAAAAAGGGCACGAACTGGGGCTGGAGATACACGCCTCATTGAATGTATTCTGTGCCGGACACAACTATTTTGACCGTGGAATGGTATATAGCGGACATCCGGAATGGGCTTCGATGGTGTACACTCCCGATAAAGGAATCATTCCAATCACCGAAGAGAAGCATAAATATGGTGCCATGATCAATCCTTTGAACGAAGAATATCGTACCCATATCCTGAATGTTCTGAAAGAAGTCGTGAGCAAATATCCCGACCTGGACGGTCTGATGCTCGACCGGGTACGTTACGATGGAATAACCGCTGATTTTTCTTCATTGTCACGTGAGAAGTTTGAAGAATACATCGGTAAAAAAGTCGCAAACTTCCCCGAAGATATTTTCCGTTGGACTAAAAATGCAGATGGGAAATACATAACGCAACCAGGAAAATATTTCCGGAAATGGCTGGAATGGCGTACTAAAAACATTACTGATTTCATGGCGCTTGCCCGTAAAGAAGTAAAGGCAGCCAACCCTGACGTTTCTTTCGGCACCTACACCGGTGCCTGGTATCCATCTTATTATGAAGTAGGCGTAAACTTTGCCAGCAAAGAATATGATCCGGGCAAAGATTTCAGCTGGGCAACACCCGAATATAAAAATTATGGCTATGCCGAGCTGATAGACCTTTATGCTACCGGTAATTATTATACGGACATAACCATCGAGGAATACAGAAAAACGAACCGGAGTATCTGGAACGAAACTGATTCGCAGGCTCAATCCGGTACGTGGTATTGTGTAGAAGGCTCTTGTCAACATTTACGTCAGATATTGAAAGGTAATAAATTTATGGGAGGTATTCTAGTGGACCAATTCTATGACAACCCTGCCAAACTTTCGGAAACGATAGAGATGAACCTTCGCCGTTCGGACGGATTAATGGTATTTGACATCGTACATATCATTACCAAAAATCTGTGGAAAGAAGTAGAGGAAGGAATGAAAAGAGGAGGTTCCTTATGAATAACCGGGCCTATGCATTAGACGCTTTGAGAGGATATGCGATTATTACGATGGTACTTTCTGCTACCATCGTAACGCAGGTGCTCCCCGGTTGGATGAGTCATGCGCAGACGCCGCCACCTGATCATATATTCAATCCTTCTTTGCCCGGCATTACATGGGTAGACCTTGTTTTTCCTTTCTTTCTGTTTGCGATGGGAGCAGCTTTCCCTTTTTCCATAGGTAAGCGTGCAGAGAAAGGTGACTCTAAACTGAAATTAATATATGAAGCGGTGAAACGTGGAGTACAACTGACTTTCTTTGCCATCTTCATTCAGCATTTTTATCCGTATGTGTTGAGTTCTCCGCAGGACATCAGAGCCTGGCTGCTGGCTATTCTTTGCTTTGCGGTTCTGTTTCCGATGTTCATGCGCATTCCTTTGAAAATGCCGGACTGGGCACATACCGGCATAAAGATAGCCGCATACGGAATTGCGGTAATCATGATGCTTACTACTTCTTATGCCGATGGAAGAACGTTCAGTCTGTATTTTAGTAATGTGATTATTCTGTTGTTAGCCAATATGGCCATCTTCGGTTCTGCCCTCTACATTTTTACGATGCATAACCGATGGTTGCGTTTGGGAGTTTTATTGCTGCTGATGGCTGTCATTTTGGGAAGTACTGTCGAAGGTTCCTGGACACAGGTGGTGTTCAATTATACTCCTTTGCCCTGGATGTATCGGTTTGATTATCTGAAATATCTGTTTATTGTAATTCCCGGCAGTATTGCCGGTGAGTACTTGATGGAATGGATGAAGGGCCGAAAAGATACCGAACAGCCAGCTTCACCGCAATACCGTAAGATAGGAATTGCGTTACTGATATTGACTATGGTGATTATTGTATTTAATCTCTATGGGCTTTACACCCGTATGTTGGCTGTGAATTTATTAGCGACACTTGTGCTGTTATTGATTGGCAAATTTATATTCTTACGTCCGACAGAGGGAATCGCTTTGTTATGGAAAAAGCTATTTAATGCCGGAGCATATCTTCTTCTTTTGGGGCTATGTTTTGAACCTTTTCAAGAAGGTATCAAGAAAGATCCTGCCACTTTTAGTTATTTCTTTGTAACTTCCGGTCTAGCATTCCTTGCGCTCTTATTCTTAAGTCTTGTCTGTGATTATTTCAGATGTGTGCGAAGTAGCCGCTTTCTTGTTATGTCCGGGCAGAATCCGATGATCGCTTACGTGGTTAGTGATTTATTCATTATGCCGTTGGCTAATATACTGGGACTTGTCTCGCTGTTGTCTTACTTCCAGCAGAATGCGTGGCTCGGATTCCTTCGGGGAGTAATCATTACGTCTTTAGCTGTCTTGGTAACGATGTTTTTTACTAAGATCAAGTGGTTTTGGAGAACTTGACATCATTCAATAGATATACCCACAGTATAATAACAGGCATTAAAAACAAATTAAACAGAAAACAAAATGATAGATAAATAGCAAAACAGGAAGCATAATTTCCTTATTTTCCTGTTTTTGCTATTTCTATCTTTTGATAGATGAGTAAAGATAGAAAGAGATATGCATAAAATCATGAATTAATATGCATGATTATGAATAAACGAGCGGTCATTTGCATAAAAAACGCCGTATAGTTTGAAATAAACATAAGGTTGATTGAGCTAAAACATAAGGTTGATTGTAAATAAACATAAGGTTGCTTTTAAAGGAACGTCCCATTGCTTTTAAAGCAACGCTAAGTCCGTTTAAAAGGAGCATATTTTAGCTCTAAAATGATGGGTATCTTATTTATTAGACTTTGTTTTAGGATGAAAAATATTAATCAGAATGATGCAAAGTAATATAAAAAGAGAAAGATATTACAGAATAGTGTGAAAAATAACACAAAAAGAATACATCTAGATGTATATTCGCAACAAAGTGATTTCCCGTAACGGCAAATCTCTGTCATTTTATTCTCTATCCTATGAAACGATGGAAATACGCCCGTTAGAGAGTTTATAATTATCAAAATGACAAAATGCCATTTTGATAATTATATAACATGGTAAGTCTTAATAAAACGATTCCTTTTTCAATGGCCATCCTGTGATAGTTGACATATAAGGAATCAATGACATAGCCATTTTCATTTGACCTTTGTAATTTGGATGCCATACTGCTCCTAGGTCTGTAGTCGGATCGCAAAGGCCTTCGGGAAGAACTGCTATATAAACTTTCTTATCATTCAAGTCTTTGCGCATACGCTCCATGTATTGAACGATCTGCCGTTGAGTAATAGCCGGACTGATGCATAATATAGGGACATCTCCGTAATTTGCACGAAGACGGCTTATTAGTAGCTTATAAGCATGAATAAACTCATCTTCCAACGGATATATATTGGTGGAAAAATCATTAGTTCCTAAATTAACAACCACCAAATTGGGCTTGTATGTTTTAAAGTCCCATTTCTTATCCAAATTCATATCAAATGTATTCAGCATACGGTCTTTCATTGTCACGGCAGATATTCGGACGGAATCTCCATAATTGCGGACTACTCCACGTCCGGAATGTGCAATAAGCGTATAATCGGCATTGAAATAGCGGGCGATAATAGTGGCATAAGATAAGTTGCAATTCTCCGTTTCAGCTTTATAAGGTTCGCTACGGTCTTTCCCTTCTACACCATAGCCACACGTCAGCGAGTTACCGATAAATTCGATATGTCTGGACGGGCACTCCGTTTCTTTCATCAGTTCTCCTTTATTGTGAAGCACAAATTGATGAATGGTTGTCTTTCCCCATTCCCCTTCCGTACGTTTTTGAATCAACACATGATGGATGCTTTTATCCATGCCGGAAATGAAATTAATCAAAGTATCTTTACCGGATACTTTTACCGTTTTGTGTAAAAGGCTGTCTACAAAAACATTGTAATAATTAATACCAGTATCTGAAATCTTCATAGACAATTCTCCTCCCGAAAGTCGGGTACGAAGATAAGTACCGGTCCAGTCGAAAGAAACGGAGCCATCACTCTGTATTTCCGTACGTCCCACGTAAGAAACGTTTTCATCATTAGCTTTATAGTATCTGTTCTTTGTAGTTTGAGCATTTACATCTTCAAACAACAGACAGAGGCTAACCAGAACTAACACATTTTTCCACATATCGTTTTCTAAATTAATCAAAGGTAATCACACAACTTCCGGACCCGTCGGATACAATTCTAAGTCCTTTGGCTGTTACTTTATTACCGGTAATTGTTATTGATTTACTTTTCTCTATAATCGTAAAAGACTTCTTTGTATAATCGACAGGCAACTGTATTGTCCTGTCGACGCTCTTCTTGCAATCTATAAAAAGGACCTTTTTATTATCTATAACACCTTCATAACACAGCAAATCATCATCATCAGAAACAGGAGACTTAAACCAAGTATACACTCCGCTCCAATGAATAATATCCCCCTTTTTGTGTTCTCTATCAGCTATAATCTTGTGGTACGTCTTATTGCTGGAATTTCCTATGAATATAATATCATCATCTGATATTTCTTCATGATTTCCCAATCCATCGGCAAACAGATAAGAAGATTGATACGCATTTGCGCTTTTCTCAATGAAACGGCGAAATGACGGATACTCTTTCTTTGTAAAGGTAGAAACATCCTTTTGTACTGTCCAGTCCACATACTTGCCATTGGCAGTTAATGTATGTGTCTCCTTGTCAAACATAGATTGCATTCCGTAATACATTTGTACTGTCACGGGAGACTCATTTTGAAATTCATGAGTAACCAAGACTTGAATGTTATTTCTATAAATAGAATAATTGACAGTCTCAATACATAAGATCTCATTCAGAAGTGTTTTTCCACTACTGGTATCGGCTTTGGAAGGGTTCATTATTTCATTGATTACTTCAATCTTTATCTCTTTTGTCAGAGTCGATAGATCTGTCTTTATTTCTTTTCCGTCGATATAAATACGATAACCGATATTGCGGGCAGTTTGAGTAACTTCATCCAGATAGGGATGATTTCCTCCACACCACCCGTATCCGGTTATATTAAAAGGACCGATATTGTCACTGTAAGCCAGATTCAGAAGAGAAGTCGGAGAAGCATCTGGCAGAGTAGCAGGAGTAGGCATATTGTTGTCAATTGTTCCTACTCTATAAAATGTGAACAGTTCATTGAACATACACTTCTTGAACCAATAAAGAATATCGGTTTTGGCATCTAACTTGGCTGATATATATAAATCTTCGCCGGTTATTTTCACTCTCATTTCTTCGGATATCGTTTCAGTCCCGGGAGAGTCTTCTTCCGCAGAAGGCTTATCCGGGAGTCCGGAAGAAATTCCCGAATCTCCATTCGAGCAGGCTACTAAGTGCCAGGATAAAAATACGAATGCAAGGATTAAACGTTTCGTCATGGCTTCTATCTTTATTTTAATTCAAATTTGAGAACATCTTTGATATCCATAGCTGATGCTGCTATGATAGCTTCAAATTTGCCCGGTTCACAAATCCATTCATGTTTTTCCGCATCAAAAAAGCTTAATGCCTCTTTATCAATAGACAAAGAAACTATTTTTTCTTTCTTAAATCTCTTTAATTCTTTCACCGAGCGGGGAAGAGAAGACTTTATGTCTCTGATATAAAGCTGAACAATTTCCTGTCCTTCACGGTTCCCTGTGTTCTTGACAGCTAAACTGAAAGTTATTGTTTCGTCAACTGACATGACTTTCTTGTTTGCTGTTAGTTTTCCATACGCCTACCACTCTGTCTCCAATGGGGTGATTCACATCTTGATAAACAGGAGCTTGCGTCATGAAAGATGATGCCAGAAAAGGCATGATTGCTATGATATTAATTGATTTCATTGTTTTGTTATTCTTGTCCGTATAAACAGTATAAATATAATATGCTGATGGCAGATTCCATCAGCATATTATCCAAATGATTATTATAAGCCTAAGAAAGCTGTCGGTGCATCTGTGGTTATCAGATCAAAACCATTGTCAATACACCATTGCATCTCAGAAGGGATATTTACAGTCCATACATTGGAGGTCATCCCTGAATTTTTCAGATCTTTCAACCAATCCGGATTTTTATGATAAGCCCAATAATTGTAATCTGCCCCGGTAGCTCCCAATTGTTTCAGTTCCTTGGGCGAAATATCCTGTCCCAAATACAAAATTGGAGTTTTAGGAGGTGCCAGACGTATAAACTCACACATCACATGACGGGAAAAAGAGATGTATTCTACTCTGTGAGTCAATTTTTTCTCTTCCACCAACTTTAGGATCATTTCAACGGCTTTCGTTTCACGTTCCGGAGTACTGAGGGGTTTCATCTCCAGTATCAGATGTATTTTAAGTTTCTTCGCTTTATCAAGGAACTGCTCTAAAGTTGGCATATTCTCCCCATTGCTTAACTTTAAAGTGCGTAGCACGTCAGAAGATGTTTTCTCCAGAGAGTATCCGTCATGCCATCCGTCATGATTCAACATCAACTCATCGTCAGCTGTCAGCCATACATCAAATTCCGAACCGTAACAACCTATTGAATCAGCTTTCACTAAAGCTGCTAGCGAGTTCTGTGCAGATCCGGGTGTATTCCAGAATCCACGATGGGCAATAACTTTGGTCTGATGAGATTCTTTTTTTTGCTTGCCACGTCTTGATACAATCAGATTAGCCAGTCTGTCCATGACTTCATGATCTTTCGGGTTCGTTGATTTATACATATCAAGAACAGCATGATTGCCACTATAATAGGCCATTGCAGATGTACGGAAGGCTTGTTGTCTTTCAAAATGATCAATATACGCTACCAGACGATTATAAAACGAGTCCTTGGCATCAAACAATGCTCTTTCGTCAAATTCAAGTTCCATCCCCATGTTCAGAGTGGCGGCAGATTGACATGCTTCTTCCAATCTTTTATCGGGAATAGAGGCTTTAAAAAAGTGGTTCGGTTGTTGATAAGCAATATCAAAGCCTAATTCTTTCCATTGGTTGTAGCCTTTTGCCTGCCAATACGGAATCCAGCAAAATGTTTTGTTCATTGAATGAATATACTTACTTAATGGAACTGACAGATCTTTAGTGAAATCAATATCCTCTGCCAGCCAGTAGAAACCTGATAGTTTCAGATGTTTGTATTTTGCCTGTTTGAATCGCTTCATTAACTCATCGATATACCAACGGGTGGCCTTCACCTGATCCTCTTGTCTGGAAAAGTCCATTGGCTCGCCATCCACTTCTCCCCAATCTTTTTGTCCGGGAAGAACTTCCGGAAGACATAGTACTATCTGATGAGTAAAATCCGGTTTTCCAATTTCTTTAATCTGTGTTCCGATACATCGATCTAAGGCAGACAGCGCTTTTCCATCTTCAAAAAGACGATCTAATAACCATAGCCATTCTTTTTTTCTTGCATTTTTATCTGAGTAGCGTGTTGCAAAGCCACAGCCTTTCCCATCTGTGAACTCCAAAAACAAGAATCCGTCAAATAACCAGTCTTTATGTCCATCTGCAAACTGATGTACCACATAGGGGAGAAATTGATCCGAAGTCCAGTCAATACGATGCACTCCTCCCTGGTAAATAAGTGCCAGATCTTTTATTTTATTCTGTCTATATCCTTTATCTATGGATAGCGCATGACTATCCATAGTAATAAATAACAGACAGAAACATATCAATCCTTTTAGATATAGTGAGAAATAGTTCATAATTTTCATGTTTTTAGTTACATACCCCAAGCATAAACTTCACCAAGACTAACTCTCAGCCCGTCATAAGTCGGATAGGTATCAGTTATTACAAAACGAATGTATCGGGCTTGTGTCGCAGGAACATCCATATTAACGTTGGGTTCTCCGATTTTGGGAGAAGTCCAGTCTTTTAATTTAACCCAATTCTCGTTATCAATACTAGCTTCTACATAACCGGCTTTCGATGTGCCTGCCCAAACGTGTGCTGCTGGTGCAACAGGGTTAGCAAATCCAAATCTGAATAATGTATATTCTTTCCCCATGTCAAATACAAAGTAATAGGGCAAGGGCTCTTTTACATCCCATCGGCATAGCCATTGTGTGCCAGGATTATTGTCTATCAATGATTCCACTCCCCATCCCATATTCAGATACCATCCGCCGTCTTGGGTACAACAGTTGTTGAAATCTATAACACTCCATCCTTTCTTGTCTATTGGGTCCGGTTGGAATTTAACTGTGTACAGTTTGGACGCAGCATCAGGACTTATACCATATTTTGAAACGGAAGTAATGCGTAGTGGAAGTACATAGTCACCAAATAAATAAGTACCCTCTTCCGGTATTAACCCTTTCTTGTGGTATTTAATTTTAATGAATGTTTCCTTCATGCCTGTTAATATAACTCCTTTATTATCTACAGTAAAGGAACTCTCCGGCAACATTTTATAAGCCGTGCCATGAGCGGTATTATAATCAATGACTAACTGAGGATCGACTTCAATCTGAAATGAAATATCTTCGTCATTAGAATAATTAGTTCTTATCTTTACGAACAGTTCTCTTTCATTCAAATCGCCGAAAGTCGGCATAAAATCAGTAACCGGACTCATACCAGGAACATCCATTTGCAAATAAGGTTCCTTAATAGTAGGTACAATAATGGTTTTTAGTCGCTCATCATCTGCAGAGATAAAATTTTGCACCACACTCATTTGTATGGGCAAGCCATATTCCTTTCCCGTAGAAAGAAGATCGGATAGACGGTCGGCATTCCATTTAATATCAAAAGCTTTCCGATAGTCGGAATCGTTGAGACGCAGAGCAGGCTGAAGAATGGTATAACAATCGGAAGGTAATAATTGGATCGATGTTCCATTATCCGTATTATAACTCTGAAGAACAGTCTCGTCAACAGAAATGGAAACTTCTGTCTCCTGCTTTCCTTTCCCACTTTTGATAACAAATAATTGATAGGGGGTATCCATACCACGGAATATCTCCGTTTCTGTATAGGTAGAATGCAATAGTCCGATTTGATCATTAACCATGAGATTATCACGATCATCAGTACATGCCGATGCAATAAAAAGTGCAGCAACTATGAATTGTATTGTCTTATGTTTTTTCATATTTATATCCATTACATATATTTACCATCCGTAATTCTGAGTAATATTCTTCATTTCACTCAATTGTTCTTGATTGATAGGGAAGAAATAATGCTTAGGCTCAAATACCCGAGGACCACCTTTCCAAACATTTGATGTCCGCGACCAAGAATCTTCGTATGAAGTGGCCAATAAATTAAGAGAATATTCCGGTCCGGGAAACTCTTGTTGAGCAATCATCCAGCGACGGGCATCATAATATCGGTGTCCCTCAAAGGCTAATTCTACCATGCGTTCCTTTTGAATCAGCATCCGCAACAAATCCTTATTGCCTTTCACTTCCGGATACGCTGTTTCGAGGGCATTTAAACCGGAACGTTCGCGAACAAGGTTAATATACTTCAATGCTTCCGTTTCATTGCGTTCGGGCTTCTCATTGCAAGCTTCAGCATAGTCAAGATATATTTCGGCCAAACGGAAATAGGGCCAGAATACGGTTCCCCAACTGCCACTTTCTGTATTAAGAGCAGGATCGAGTGGGCGTCTCCACATATATCCGACTTTGACACAATCTCCGGATTCTAAGTACGAGGACGATCCTCCCGTAAAAAAGGTAACTTGTTTTATGCCTTTATATTGATTGATCCAATAAAAACCATTTGGAAATACAGAAGCATAAAAACGGGCGTCACGTCCGACACAGCTATTATGCGCTTTAAATCCAGGTGCAAAACTGACTCCCGGCTGCTTGAAATTTTCTGTAAAACCGGTATTTGTATATCCCGATTGCTCATCAATTACAGGATTCCCGTTATTGTCATATCCGGTAACAGGATATCTTCCGGATTTAGCCATCGGATAAGTATCTACTAATTTCAGAGACGGGCAGAAACCACCGACACCCAATTCACAAACTCTAGGAGGCATGCACCGGCTATACAGATAGAAACCTATAGCTCCGAGTCCAGTATTAGTAGGATTACGTCCCCAGGCACCCCAGATCGTCTCTTTATTCCACTCTTCAAAAAGAACTCCTTGATAAGATTTGATGGCACGCAGTAAAGGGTCTGCTTCAGTCTGGTCTTTGTACAATTCATAGATGTTCATATCTATAACGTCTTTGGCAGCTTTAGCGGCTTTTTCCCATTTTTGAGGATCGGGACTTTGTGGAAAAAGGAAATCACCATACAGATTCTTCATTTGTCCTTTATAAAGATCG
>OGKE01000994.1_pt1 | contig 21582 bp, 19 predicted proteins | sample 1572341 | NCBI WGS metagenome assembly OGKE01 (sample SAMEA2582091, study PRJEB24529) | metagenome | biome: Human gut stool | place: China | collected 2011
AAGTTTATGAAGGCATGATCGTCGGCGAAAATGCCCGCGCAGCGCCAGCCGTGCCGGGCGATGTACCCCTCAAAGTAGGCCTGCTGGGCAGCCAGGGAGTGAAGCTGATCCTCCTTGTCCGTGGATACCCGGCAGTAGGCCGCCACCCGCAGCGCATGTTCCATCCTTCCATGCCCCCTTTCCACCTACTCTATGCGCGGGTTTTCCCCCGTCTGCCTGAAATGTGTGGAAAACAAAGCGGCGGCAGGAGCGTCCGCTCCTGCCGCCGCTGGGGCCAGGAAATTCAGTTAGTCAATGCCCAGGGCGGCGCGCACCCGGCCGCCGTCGAAGGCGGGGATGCCCAGCATCCGGCGGGCCTCGTCGGGGGTGGCGGGGGTATTGCCGAAGGCCTTGACGGCGTTGACGGCCCGCTCCACCAGCATGTGGTTGGTGGCCATGACCTTCTCGCCGTTCTCCTTCACCTCATACACCACGTTGTCCTCCATGCCCACGCGGATGTGGCCGCCCAGGGCCAGGGAGGCGAACAGGATGGGCAGGTGGCCCTTGCCCACGCCGAAGGCCGACCAGGTGGAACCGGCGGGGATGTGCTGCACCAGGTAGAGCAGGTTCTCCACCGTGGCGGGCATGCCGCCCAGCACACCCAGGCAGAACTGGTAGTGGCAGGGGGTGGGCAGATGGCCCTTCTTCACGAAGTAGCTGGCCACGCCCAGCATGCCGGCGTCAAAGATCTCCAGCTCCGGCTTGATGCCCTTCTCCATGTAAAGATCGCCCAGCTTCTCGAGGAACTGGGGGGAGTTGACGAACACGCCGCCGGGCATCCAGTTGAAGGAGCCCGCGTCGTAGGAGCCCATCTCGATGCCGGACAGCTCCCTGTGGTGGGCCATGCGCTCGTCGTCGGTGGCGATGAGCACATCGTCCAGCTTCGGGCAGGCCCTGGCGGCCTTGTAGACCCAGTAGATCATCGGTTTGCCCAGCACATCGGCCAGCGGCTTGCCCGGCATCCGGGTACTGGCGTAGCGCGCCGGGATCACAGCGATTATTTTCATGGTTGTACCTCGCTTACACGGCGGCCTGAACAGCCGCCTCTATCGTTTGGCATACGCCGTCAAAGCGGCGGTCTATGTCCAAATTGGTGAACCGCAGAACCCTGATATGGTTCTGTGCGAAAAACTCTGTGTGCAGACTGTCGGTCTGCTGTTGCTCGGGCGTGTAATGCTGTGCCCCGTCCAGCTCGATGACAAGCCTTGCTTTTGCGCAGTAGAAATCAGCGATATAGCTGCCGATGGGCTTTTGGCGCTGGAAGCGCGGGGTGAAGGTGCGGAGAAAGCAATGCCACAATTTACGCTCCCATGGGGTCATATCTCTGCGAAGCTGCTTTGCCAGCGGTACGTTTTTTCGATTGTAGTAAAGCATTGCACATATCCTTTCACGGGTGCCTTTGGGAAGGTTCTCTCCCTCCGGCGCTCCGCGCCACCTCCCTCGCAGAGGGAGGCAAGGCGCCTTGGCCCCCTCTGCGAGGGGGCTCCGCCCGCAGGCGGTGGGGGAGAGAACCTCCCGGCCGGATGCCGTTTTCCCCGCGCATCAGACCAGTTTTCTCGCCTCCTCCAGCGTCAGCAGGATTTTTTCGTCCGCCGCGGTGAAGCCGCGCAGGACGAAGCTCTGCACGGTGACGGCACGGGCGAAATGGAAGGGGAGGCAGAAGTTCAGCACCTCGCTGGGCATCGTGCGCTCCAAAATGACTGCATCGGGGAACAGGGCGGCGTAATCCGTCGTGTCCCGCGGGTGGGTCTTGATAAAGAGCGGCCCAACGGCGTATTTTTCCGCCACCGCTTTGAACATCGCGTCCTGCTCCGCTTGGGTCATCAGCCCGTCGGCCACAAAGCTGCGGGGCAGCAAAAGCGTCGCGCCGTCTGCCTTCTCTGGCAGGGGCTGCGTCAAAAACACGCGGCGCACCATCGCTTTTTCGTCGTCGGTCAGGCTCTCTAACAGTTTGGCCTTGCTGTCCGTCACCATGCGGTCCGCCGAAAACAGCGTACACCGCGCGGCATCCTCACTCTCGACGCGGACGCACCACGGGCTGTCGCCCCAGTACAGGTAGCCTTTTCCGCGCTGCTTCGCGGCAAAATCCGCCGCGGCGCGCTGGTCGGTCACAAGATGCTGGTCAGGGCCGAGCGTGCTGCCGAACGTGTCCTCGCACAGAATATACCCGGCGCGGCAATCCTGCAAATAGCGGCCCAGCACACTCCAATCGTTGTGGATATAGACATTTTCAAACGCTGCACGGTTCAATTTCCAGCCGCACAGCTTCTCAAAGGCGTGGGCCGCGCGCCGGTGGGCAAACAGCCCCGTCACGGTCCCGGGCCAGCGCGTCTCGTCCACAAGGACAGTCTTGACCACGCCCGTCGCGTCCAGACGTGCCGCCAGCGCGGCGGTGTCGGGCACGGAGGCCGACAGCACCATTGTGTGGGGCTTGCCGGCGCAGCGCCCGGCCCGCAGCAGATCGACCAAGACCTGATACGCGGTGTGGCAGATGTACAAATTCGGTTTCATGCGTTACTCCTGCACGAGCTTGACGGGCGGGAAGTGGATGCGGCCCCAGCCGGACGCCCACTCGGGCATCGTCAGGTCGCTGTTCGTCACCTCAAAGGCGAACTCGGTCACGGGCTTGTCCAGGCAGACCGCGTGGGCCAGCGCACCGTCAAAAATGTCGAGATAGAAGAAATACTGTCCCTCGCCCAGCAGACTCGGGTCAAATTCAAACACAGAGGTGTAGATTTTGCCCGGCTCGGCGGGGCCGAGGTCGACGGGATGGGTGATGCCGACGGGCGTCGAATCCCGCGCGTGGAGGTTCATCTTCATGTGGATGCCCGCGAACGGCTCCGAAACGCGCCAGGTGATTTTCACCCGCATCTTTTCGGTATCGGCAAACACGCTCGACTCCTTGCCGACGAAATCCAGCGTTTCCAGCCGGAACCGCTTGCCCGCGCTGCCCGTCATGCGGGCGACGTCGGCCAGGTCGTAGTGGACAACGTTGACGTCGGTGGTGTCCATGTAGACCGCGATGGCCTGCTCCACGTCGCCGTCAAAGATGACCCTGCCCTTGTCCAGCACGACGCAGCGGGTGCAAAGCTGACGAATGGTCGACATATTATGGCTGACATACAGCACCGTTCGCCCGTCCTGATTGGCGACGTCGCTCATTTTCCCTAAGCATTTCTGCTGGAATTTCATATCGCCGACGGCCAGAACTTCATCCATGACCATGATCTCGCTGTCGAGATGCGCGGCCACGGCGAAGGCCAGCTTGACGAACATGCCGCTGGAATAGCGCTTGACGGGTGTGTCGATGAAGTCGCCGCACTCGGAAAATTCAATGATCTGCGGCAGCTTTGCGTCGATCTCGGCGCGGGTCATGCCCAGAATCGCGCCGTTCATATAAATGTTCTCGCGGCCCGTCATCTCGTTGTTGAAGCCGGTGCCGACCTCGAGCATCGAGGCCACGCGGCCACGAATTTTGATTTCGCCCTCGGTGGGGGCGGTGATGCGGGAGAGCAGCTTGAGCAGCGTGGATTTGCCCGCGCCGTTGCGGCCAATGATGCCCAGTGCCTCACCCTGATAGACGGTCAGGTCAACGCCGTTCAGCGCCATAAACGTCTGGCCGAACAGCCGCTGGTCGGTGCCGATGACGGTGTTCGGGTCCTCTTTGCCGCGCACACGGGCCCACCAGCTTTGCAGGTCGTGGGTCAGCGTGCCTCCGCCGATCTGGCCGAGCTTGTATTGCTTTTTCAGCCCCGTGACCTCGATGACAGGGCGTTTTTCATTTGCAGACATAGTTACGCGCCCCTTTCTTACACGGTATCCATGAAGGTCTTTTCAATGCGGCTGAACAGCACGACGCCCAAAACCAGCGCCGCAGCGGTAAAAATCAGGCTGTACACAACGCCGAACGTCGTGACCGTGCCGGTGCCCAAGGTAGCCATGCGGAAAATCTCAATCGGCGACGTCATGGGGTTGAGCTGGACGAGCACCCGCAGGCGCGGGGAGTTGTCCAGCATCGACAGCGGATAGACGACGGGGGAGGCGTACATCCAGAGCTGCACGCCGAAGCCGACGGCAATCGCCAGATCGCGGTACTTCGTCGTTAAGGACGACACGATGATGCCGACGCCGAGGCCCAGCAGCATGACCTCCAGCACGACGAACGGCACAGCCAGCACCCACAGCGTAAAGGTGACGCCGCTGCCCGTGGCAAAGAAGTACACCCAGAAGATCAGGTACATGACCGCCTGAATGCCGAAGTTGATTAGGCTTGTCAGCACCTGGCTGACCGGCATCGTCAGGCGCGGGAAGTACACCTTGCCAAAAATCTGTGAGTTTGTCACAAACGTATTGGCTGTATTGTTGACGCAGTTGGCAAAGAAGGTCCACACCGTATTGCCGGCCATGTAGAACAAAAAGCCGGGCACGCCGTCGGTGGGCATGTTGGCCATGCCGCCGAACACAACGTTGAAAATCACGGTGGTGATGAGCGGGTTCAGAATGATCCACGCGGGGCCCAGGATCGTCTGCTTGTACAGCACAGTAAAGTTGCGCTTGACGAACATCATAATTAAGTCGCGGTAGCGCCAGAGCTCCTGCAGGTCGATGTCGAACCAGCCGGTCTTGGGCCGGATGACCGTAGTCCAGCCCTCGTCAGCCGGGCGGGTGGTTTGCAGATTTTCAGCCATAAAAATACCTGTTCCTTATGTGTAAAATCGTGGTTGCATAGTTATCCATAGTAATAGTGCTATTTTACCACATTTTGCGCAAAGAATCAACTTGCCGGGGCGTATATAATAGCAGCAGAATATCGTGCGCGGTGAAAACGTAGGGGCGGATTCCATATCCGCCGCCGTACACAGGCCGGGCGCATATAGAATGCGCCCCTACGTGCAACGGAACACGGATGCTTGAAGCACATCTTACCCGCCAAGGATGACCGCGGGATTTCGCGCAGTCCGGCGCTTAGGGAGGTGGCGCGAACGCGCCGGAGGAAATTTCCCGCGGAGGCAGGCGAAGCGATGCGTCCCCGCAGGCAAAAAAGCGGTCTGCCGAAAATCCATCGGCAGACCGCTTTCTATACAAATTTACAGCACCTTTGACAAAAATGCCTTTAAGCGCTCATTTTCGGGGTTGGCGAAGAACTCCTTCGGCGGCTTATCGACCTTGACGATGCCCTCATCAATGAAGATGATGCGGTTTGCGACCTCGCGGGCAAAGCCCATCTCGTGGGTGACGCAGACCATCGTCATGCCGCCGCGGGCCAGCTCCTTCATCAGCTCCAAAACCTCTCCGACCATCTCGGGGTCAAGGGCGGAGGTCGGCTCGTCAAACAGCAGCACGTCGGGGTTCATGGCCAGCGCGCGCACAATCGCAATGCGCTGCTTCTGCCCGCCGGACAGCATATTGGGGTAGGTGTCGGCCTTGTCGGCCAGACCGATGCGCTCCAGCAGCTCCATGGCTTTCTTGTCGGCCTCGGGCTGCTTCATCAGGCCCAGACGCACGGGGGCTAGCGTGATGTTCTTCTTCACCGTCAGGTGGGGGAACAGGTTGAAATGCTGGAACACCATGCCCATCTTCTGGCGCACATGGTCAATGTCGTGGTCGGTGACTTCCTTGCCGTTGAAGATGACATGGCCGCCGTCCGGCTCCTCCAGACGGTTCAGGCAGCGCAGGAACGTGGATTTTCCGCAGCCCGAGGGGCCGACCAGCACAACGCAGTCGCCCTTGTTGATGGTCAGGTCCACGCCCTTGAGCACCTGCAGGCCGCTGTAGTTCTTCTGCAGTCCTTTAACGTCTATCACTTTGCGCCAGCCTCCTCTCAAATTTTGCAAGCAGCGCGCTGAACAGCATGACCAGCACCAGATAGGTCGCAGCCACGCCGAGCAGCGGGAACATAGGCTCATAGGTACGGTTCATGATGCCCTGCGCGGCATACAGCAGCTCCTTACCGCCGATGACCGTGATCAGCGAGGAATCCTTCAAAAGCATGATGAACTCATTGCCCAGCGCAGGCAGGATGGAGCGAATGGCCTGCGGGATGATGATTTCAAACATCGTGGTCATATAGTTGAGACCAAGGCTGCGGCCCGCCTCCATCTGGCCGGGGTCAACGGCCATGAGGCCGCCGCGGATGATCTCCGACACATAGGCGCCGGAGTTGATGCCCAGTGCCAGTGCGCCGACCATCGTGAAGTTGCGGCTGCTGGCGAAGATGACCATGCTCATGATGAGCAGCTGGACCATCATAGGCGTGCCGCGGATGACTGTGACATACACCTGCGCTACGGCGTTGAAGATGCCCAGGATCGGGTTGCGGTGGTGGGGCTTCTGCTGCGCGTAACCCACGCGGACCATAGCGACGATGGCACCCAGCACAACGCCCAGCACCAGCGCAATGGCCGTGACCAGCAGGGTCGTGCCCACGCCCTTGATGTACTGCTGCCAGCGGTCCGAGTAGAGAAATGCCTGGTAAAATTTTACGAAGAAGTCCTGCCCGAAGTTCAGCTTCTGGCCGTTCTTGACCAGCTCCGAAAGCGCTTCAAACTGTGCTTCCATCCGCAACACAACCTTTCTTTCTGTTTGAATTCAGCACACCTGTAGGGGCCGGGCATGCCCGGCCCGCGGCTTTCCGGCAAACTCTTGCCTGCGGGAAGGTTGCGGGCCGCATATATGCGGCCCCTACAGCGCGATATTTGTATTATACCATATTTCCGGGAAAAATCACACTAAATAAAAGAAAAGCGCGCCGGGATACCGGCGTGCCTTTCCGCTTGCTGCAAAGCGCTTATTCAGCGGTGATGTACTTGTCCACGATGGCCTGCAGGGTGCCGTCAGCCTTCAGCTCTTCCAGAGTGGCGTTGACGGCATCTTCCAGATGGGTGTTGCCCTTGGCAACGCCGATGGCGTAATCTTCCTGGGCGTAAGCGGTGTCAAGGATCTTCAGGCCGGGGTTGGCCGCAACGAACTCCTGAGCAGGGGCGTTGTCGATGACGACGGCATCGACCTGGCCGTTGTTCAGGGCCTGCACAGCGGTCAGACCGTCATCATAGGCGATGACATTTTCCTCACCGAAGTCATCGGTGCAGTAGATGTAGCCGGTGGTGCCGCGCTGGGTGCCGATGGCCTTGCCGGACAGGTCGTCAGCGGTGGCAATGTCGGAGCCCTCAGGCACGATGATGGACTGGATGCCCTCGGCGTAGGTGTCGGAGAAGTCCATGACCTTCAGGCGCTCGTCGGTGACGGTGACACCGGCCATGACCATGTCGCTCTTGCCGTTCTGGGCGGCCAGCAGGGCGGCGTCAAAGTCCATGTCGTCGACCTGCAGCTCCAGGCCGAGCTTCTTGGCGATGGCACCCGCAACCTCAATGTCGATGCCCTCGAAATCACCGGCGTCGGTGGTCATCTCATACGGGGGGAAGGCGGCGTTGGTGGACATCGTCAGCTTGCCGGCGTTGACGGTGGTCACCGCGGCAGCGTCGGCAGAAGCGGCCTCCTCGGTGGAAACGGCCTCGGAGGATGCGGCCTCGCTGGAAACAGTCTCGGTGGAAGCGGAACCGCCGCAGGCGGCCAGGCTCAGCATCATAGCGGAGCTGAGCATCAGAGCAGTGAGCTTTTTCATGATGATCTCCTCGATTCATTGTATCTCAATGTTTGTACCTTCCCAAGCCCTCACTTGGTTGATGTATACAGTATAACTGCATAAATATGTAAAGTCAATGTATATTTAATAACTTCGGCATTTTACATGGGCAAGGCAGGGGAGTGGAAAGTTTTTTGTGCAAACTGGCGGGAGGTAAAAATGTAGGGGCCGGGCATGCCCGGCCCGCAGCTTTATGACAGACGCCTGCTTGCCTTTACGTTGCGGGCCGCACATGTGCGGCCCCTACAGCCTCAACATTCCAAATTTTTCTACTTGACTTAAAGCCGCACTTGTGCTATAAATAACTTAACTTCATCCTGTACAAAGCCATGAGGCAGACAAACGGGATGCGAGGTCCTGCACAAGAGAGAACCGCCGCGGTACGCCGCGTGGTGCAAGCGGTTTTGCAGCGGCCCGCAGCCTTACCACTGCCGAGCGCGGGGGCGAACCTCCGCCGGGTACGGCCCGTTACAGCCGGTACGAGCGGCGCTTACCTTTTATTATATAAGATATAAGCGCAATTTGGGTGGAACCGTGGAGCGTATATGCTTCATCCCTTTTGTAAGCGAGGGATGGAGCATTTTTTATTTGCATTTTTGTGCAATTGCAAAAGGAGCGTACAATTATGAAGATCATCTACAAGGACGGTACCGTCGCCGAGTGCCCGCAGGAGGAAGAACTGCACGTTCTGCGCCACACGGCTGCCCATATCATGGCGCAGGCCATCAAGCGCCTCTACCCGCAGGCGGACTTTGCCTTCGGCCCTGCCACCGAGAACGGCTTCTACTATGACGTCGACCTCGGCGACATCAAGCTGACCGACGAGGACCTGGCCGCCATCGAAAAAGAGATGAAGAAGATCTGCAAGGAAGGCAAGAAGATCTACAGAAGAGAAGTCTCCAAGGCAGAAGCTATGGAAATGTTCAAGGACGATATGTACAAGCTGGACCTGATCAGCAATCTGGAAGACGGCAACATCACTGTATACGATCAGGGTGATTTCACCGATCTGTGCCGTGGACCTCACGTAGACAACACCAAGCTGTGCAAGAACTTCAAACTGGTAAAACACTCCGGAGTATATTGGAAGGGCGATGCCAACAACCACGTAATGCAGCGTATCTACGGTGTCTGCTTCCCTACCGCAGAGGAACTGGAAGCACATCTGAAAGAGCTGGAAGAGGCCAAAGAGCGTGACCACAGAAAGATCGGCAAGGAAATGGAACTGTTCATGACTGATGATCTGGTAGGCCGCGGACTTCCCATGTTCCTTCCCAAGGGTTACACCGTATGGCAGGAGCTGGAGAATTATATCAAGGATAAAGAGAGAAGACTGGGCTATCTGCATGTTATGACCCCCTGTGTCGGTACTGTGAATCTGTACAAGACTTCCGGTCACTGGGATCACTACAAGGAGAACATGTTCCCTCCCATGGAAGTGGAAGGAGAGTCCTTCGTACTGCGTCCCATGAACTGCCCTCACCACATGATGATCTACGCTAACACACAGCACTCCTACAAGGATCTGCCTATCCGTATCGGTGAGATCGCCCATGACTTCCGTTTTGAAGCCAGCGGAACCCTGAAGGGTATCGAAAGAGGCAGACATTTCTGCCAGAATGATGCCCATCTGTTCGTAACACCGGAGCAGATCGAGTCCGAGTTCTCCAAGGTAGTAGACCTGATCTTCAATACCTACAAGGATTTCGGTATTACCGATTACAGATGTGTCCTGTCTCTGAGAGATCCGGAGGACAAGGTAAAATATCACGATGATGATGAGATGTGGAACAATGCGGAGAATGCTCTGCGTAAGGTTCTGAATGATCTGGGCATCGAGTACACCGAGGAGATCGGTGAAGCTGCATTCTACGGACCGAAGCTGGATGTAAACGTAAAGCCCGCTGTAGGTAATGAGTACACCCTGTCTACCTGTCAGCTGGATTTCTGCCTGCCTGCAAAATTCAACCTGACCTATGTGGACAAGGACGGTCAGAAGAAGACTCCCGTGGTTCTGCACAGAGCAATCCTGGGATCTCTGGACAGATTCATGGCTTATATCCTGGAGGAGACCAAGGGCAACCTGCCTCTGTGGCTGGCTCCCGTACAGGCTATGATCCTGCCGGTCAAGAACGATGACGAAGAGCTGAATGCTTATGCCCATGATCTGTACGGCTATCTGCTGGACAATAACATCAGAGCGGACATCGATGAGAGAGCAGAGAAGCTGGGTTATCGTGTAAGAGAAGCACAGGTGAAAAAAATCCCTTACCTGATCATCTTAGGAAAACAGGAAGCACAGGACGGCACCGTAAGCTATCGTCTGCACGGACAGCAGAACACCACTACGGTATCCAGAGACGAATTCCTGGCTATGTTAAAGGATGAGATCGCAACCAAGAAGCTGAGCAAGTAAGCCGATTGCCGGATAAAATCAAGTAGGAAAATATGAAAATCGCCGTTTCCTTATAAAAATAAAAAGGGAGACGGCGATTTTTTGAATGGTATGACAAGAAACAGTATTTCGATATTAGTTTTTACGAGCAACGAGATGGGCACGCATTTTTGCCTGTGCCTCGAAAGAAACCACTTCAAAACCGGCAGTTTCCGCAAATGAATAATTTTTTTAAATCTGCACAGACTATCCATGACGCGTGGCGGGACTGCATCGGCTCTTTTGCCGCGTGTCCTCTTTTAAAATTTTAAAATCAAAAAAGAAGACGAGAAGCCGCAGAGAGCGGCAGAAGGCGAGGGAAACGTGGCAGATTTAAAATGTGTTGTGGAAAATTGTACCTATAATAAGGACTGTCTGTGCAGCAAGGGAGACATCATGGTGGGAGGTAAGCATGCCTGTGATTGTGACGGCACCTGCTGCGAGAGCTTTGCGCAGAAGAGAGAGGGAAGAGAGTCTTTCAGTAATTCGCTGTCTCATCCAAGCCATACCATCAGTATCGACTGTGAGGCGGTAAAATGTATTTATAACAGCAATTACAAGTGTGTGGCGGATCATGTGGATATCAAGGGCTGCGGAGCCAGCGACTGCAGAGAGACCGCCTGTGCTACTTTTTCGGAAAAGTAAATCACGGAAAAGAAAATCAGTATTCCGGCTTGACAAATGTTCCGAAACTGCGGATAATAGAGCAAGTGATCGGATTCGGCGGGAGACCGCCGGTACATAGATTCTAGGGTAAAATAAAAAATAGAAAATATCGGAAACGGGGTTGACATCAGGAAAACTTCGTGGTATTCTATTTAAGCGTGTGAAGAACACGACACAACAAGCAGAGTATCCACTCTCACCTTACGGCGCAGGCTGGTAAGCGTTCAGATTTTTCATAGACAGAGAACTCGTTTGGAATTTGTTTGAATGAGGGCAGTCCGTGAAGGGAACAGGTGGATAGTTATGCTATCTGCTTTTTTTATTGTTTAACACATTTTCTTATGGAGGTACACAACCATTAGCGATTTAATGATTAATGAACAGATCAGAGACAAAGAAGTACGACTGATTGGAGAAGACGGAGAACAGCTCGGAATCGTTTCTTCCAGAGATGCTCTGAAGATGGCAGAGGAAGCCGGACTCGACCTGGTGAAGATTGCTCCTACGGCAAAGCCTCCTGTTTGTAAGATCGTGGATTACGGTAAGTACAAATACGAGCAGGTGAGAAAAGAAAAGGAAGCAAAGAAGAAGCAGAAGGTCATCGATATCAAGGAGATCAGACTTTCCCCCAATATCGACACCAACGATCTGAATACCAAGATCGGTGCAGCCAGAAAGTTCCTGACCAAGGGAGACAGAGTGAAGATCACCCTGAGATTCCGCGGCAGAGAGATGGCACACATGAACAACAGCAAGCATATCTTAGATGATATCGCACAGAGCCTGTCCGATATTGCGGTAGTGGAAAAAGCTCCCAAGGTAGAAGGCAGAAGCATGACCATGTTTTTAACTGAGAAGCGTTAATTCGTACAGTTAAAAAGTGCCGGGATCCGGCACGATAGATTAAGTAAAGTTTAGGAGGAACTCGTTATGCCCAAAATGAAGACAAGCAGAGCAGCAGCTAAGCGCTTTAAAGCAACAGGAACCGGTAAGTTAAAGAGATCTAAAGCTTACAAGAGCCATATCTTAACCAAGAAGTCTACCAAGAGAAAACGTAATCTGAGAAAGCCTGCAATTACGGATGCAACTAATGTTAAGAATATGAAGAAGATTTTACCTTATTTATAATTCAGGCGAGGAGGAAATAAGACATGGCAAGAATTAAAGGTGGCTTAAATGCCAAGAAGAAACACAATAGAGTATTAAAGCTTGCAAAGGGCTACAGAGGCGCAAGAAGCAAGCAGTACAGAGTAGCAAAGCAGTCTGTTATGAGAGCTCTGACCAGTTCTTATGCAGGTAGAAAAGAGAGAAAGCGTCAGTTCAGACAGCTGTGGATCGCTCGTATCAACGCAGCAGCCAGAATGAACGGTTTATCCTACAGCAAATTCATGTATGGTCTGAAGCTTGCAGGCGTTGATATGAACAGAAAGATGCTGGCAGACCTGGCAGTTAACGATGCAGAAGGTTTCAAGACTCTTGCAGAGCTGGCTAAGTCCAAGATTGCATAATTAAAGCAACTGTTAAGGCTGGACACACTGTTTTCGGATGGTGCGGACAGCCTTTCTTTTTTTGTAACTATTCAGAACCATGGAACTACCACGAAATATTCATCGAATGCTTGCATTCGTAAAGATATTATGTGATAGTTATAGGGCGACAGAATAGTTACTGATTAGAAGAGGAGACTACTATGATAAATCCCGGAATGATGATGAAACTGATGAATGCGAAGAATACCTTCGAGAGTAATCATCCCAAATTTGCAGCCTTTGTAAGCAGATTTTTTATGGGTGGAGCGATCACGGAAGGAACCATTATCGAGATCACGATCACAAGACCCGGTGAAGAGCCCGTGTCCACGAATCTGAAGGTACAGAAATCCGATCTGGATCTGGTAGAGGAGCTTAAGAATCTGAGATGAAGATAATATTTTTTGATATTGACGGAACCTTAATATGCGGAGGAAGTGAACGGATGTCGGAGAGCACGAAGGAAGCCATCCGCATCGCCAGAGCCAACGGTCATATCTGCATGATCAATACCGGGCGTACGAAACGGCTGGTAGGGGAAAATCTTACCGGACAGGTGGAATTCGACGGATTGTTATTGGGCTGCGGAACGGAGATTGAATATCATGGAAAACAGCTGATGCACAAGACATTTTCCATGGAGGAGTCTAAGGCAATTCTGACAGCTATGAAAAAATATCATGTGGATGCCGTCCTGGAAGGCAGCAGGGAAGACTATGCACCCAGAGGAGAAGAAGTATTTACCGAGACTTTCCGTCATATGGCACGTGAGATTGAGAATCGAAAATACGATCGCTATGCCAATGCACCGGGCAACTACGATAAATTATATGCCTATGCAGAGACTCCGGCGGGAATGGACGGAATGAAGCGTGACCTGTCGGAAATACTGGATTTTATTGATAGAGAACAAGGGTTTTACGAGATTGTCCCCAAAGGATATTCCAAGGCAACAGCAATCCGTTACATTACGGACTATTTGAAGATCCCCATGGAAGACACTGTGGCCATCGGAGACAGCAATAACGACCTGCCGATGTTAAAGTATGCCCACACCAGCATTGCTATGGGTAATTCCAGTAAACAGGTGTTGGAAACAGCAGATTATATCACCACGGACGTGGATAAAGACGGCATTTGGAACGCTCTGAAGTGGTTGGGAGTCTTGGATAAGTAAAAAGGATAAGCAAATAAGTAAAATGGTAAAAATGTAAAAATTAGGACTGGCAAAATAAAGGAACATGGAGTATAATATTTTATGTTCCTTTTGCAGATATGGTTCATCGGTAGAACGCTAGCTTCCCAAGCTGGAAAGGCGGGTTCGATTCCCGTTATCTGCTTTTTAAGGCTGTAGAGTGTTGATTTTCCGCACTTTATAGCCTTTTCTGATACTTGAATGCTCTTGCGATCGTGCTGCACGGTTTCAGCAAAAAAGTACAGAAACAGATATTGGAAGAGGCAGGGAAATAGTACCTGCTTCTTTTTTTACGTTGGGAACATGGAGAGCGGTAATTTTCCGTTGCGTGTAAGTCTTGTCTTTACAAATACATAACAAAATGATATATTCGATTTAGATATGACATATTAATAGACATAAACAATATATAAATGATATATAAATGACATATAAAAAGGAGGAAAAAATGAAACTGGGGATCGATATGGGCGGTATGTCCATCAAAATGGGGCTGGTTAATGAGGAAAATGAGATTATTGGGAGAATCACAATTCCAACCGATCTGACGGTGCCGTATCAGGTGCTGGTGGAACGCATGGCAGATGCCGTACAACAGATGCTTGAAAATGCAGGCATGACATTAGAACAGTGCGAGGGGATCGGAATCGGAAGTCCGGGAACGATCGATGCAAAGCAGGGAGTGATCCTGTATTCGAATAATTTTGGCTGGGAAAATGTACCGATCGTAGAAGAACTGAAAAAACATCTGGATACGAGAATTGAAATTGCCAATGATGCGGACGCTGCGGCTCTGGGAGAAGTCTGTGCCGGTGCGGCAGAGGGGGCAGAAAATGCGGTGCTTCTGACACTTGGAACCGGTGTGGGAGGCGGAGTGATATTAGATAAGAAGATTTTTCGTGGTGCCATGCCGGGCGGCTGTGAATTAGGCCATCTGTCCATCCGCTATGATGGCATCCGATGTACCTGTGGAAGAAAAGGATGTTTAGAAGCCTATGCTTCTGCGTCTGCTCTTCTTCGGATCGCGCGGGAAAAGTCAGCAGAGCATCCGGAGTCTATCATGAATGAGATGTGTGGGAATGATCTGGAACAGATGAATGGTAAGATTCCGTTTGACGCCACAAAAGCCGGGGATGAAGCTGGCATGGAAGTTGTAAAAGAATATGAGGGCTACCTCGCATGCGGGATTGCAAATGTGATCAATACGTTCCGGCCGGAAAAGGTGATCCTTGGCGGAGGGGTTGCTGCGCAGAGAGAAAATCTGACTGCACCGCTTAAGGGTCTGGTGAAAGATATGTGTTTCGGTGGCAGCCATGGATATATTGCGGACATCGTGACCTCTGTACTTGGAAATGATGCCGGGATCATCGGAGCAGCAAATCTGGTAGTGTAAAATTGTAGTGCACGGTGTCACAGAAAGCATAACGGAGGCGGCAATGGGAAAAGCAATTATGTATGAGCGGATCTATGGGGATCTGCTTGCAAAAATACAGAGTGGAGATTACCAGCCGGGGGACCGGCTGCCATCGGAGAAGGAGTCAGCAGAATTTTATGGTGTAAGCCGTATTACGGCGAAAAAGGCGATGGATATGCTGGCAAAAGAAAAAAAGATCAGCAGAGAGCCGGGAAGAGGTTCTTTTGTGTGCAGTCCGGCTGCTGTTGTGGAGATGAAAAAGGAGAGCCGGGGGAATGCCAATCAGCGGATCGGTGTAATATTCGATGGATTTGGAAGCGATTTTGGCACACGGCTTTTGCAGGGGATTGAGAGCGAATGTGACAGGAGACAGTCAGATCTTTTGTTTAAGTGTACTTATGGAAGTATCGAAAAGGAAAAACAGGCGATCGACGCAGCAATCTGTGCGGGAGTAAAAGGTATTCTACTTCTTTGCGCACAGGGGGACAATTATAACAGTAAGGTGTTAGAACTGGCATTAAACGGGTATCCGCTGGTGCTTGTGGATCGGAGGATGCAGGGCATTTCAATCCCGTGTGTCAGAACAGATAATTATGAAGCGGCGAACGAAGTTACCAAAAAGCTTATCGCAATGGGGCATAAAAAAATCTGTTTTCTGACGCATGCGTCTGTTACGACGACAACGATCCATGAGCGCTACGAAGGATTTGCCCATTGTATGCTCAAATATGAAGATGCCAATGGTACATTTGCAAAACTTGAAAAATATAACCACATTCCAGAGGATATTGAAAAAGAATACCGGGAATTTGATTATGCGCAGATTGCAGAGATCCTGGAAAAAAACAGGGAATGTACGGCTTATATTGCAGCTGAATACCGGATCGGGGTGCTTTTTTCGAAATATTTAAAAGAGCATGGGATTTCAAAAAAGATTGCCGTATTTGATGGCATTGATGAGATCTATGAGCAGGATGATTTTATCCATGTGCGGCAGAATGAATTTGCGATGGGACAGCAGGCGGTCACGCTCTTGGAGGAAATTACAACTGGAAAGAAACAGAACGATGATATTTTAATTCCCTATCAGATATCGGGGATTCTATAAAGCAGGAGATTAGTGTGAGAAAGACAGTACAAGAAGGGAGATTAAGATGAAAATAAAAGAGAATTATGCAGCGATTGAGCGTACGGTGGCTCTTGTAAAAGAAAAATTTGGTGCAGACAGCAAGATAGCTGTCATGTTTGAAAAGTGTATTTCGAATACGCTTCAGACAACGATTAAAATAAAAGAAAATGATACAGTATTTGTGATCACAGGGGATATTCCTGCTATGTGGCTACGTGATTCGGCATGTCAGCTCCGCCCGTTTTTATTGTTTGCAAAGGAAGAACCGGAACTTGTGGAACTGGTCTGCGGGCTAATCAAAAAACAAATGCAGTGCATTCTTTTAGATCCATATGCCAATGCATTTAATGAAAATGGCGACGGACAATGCTGGGATCATGACAAGACAGATATGAAACCGGAGCTGTGGGAACGGAAATATGAGATCGATTCCTTATGCTATCCGGTACAGCTGTCCTATCTGCTCTGGAAGAATACAGGATGTACGGAGCAGTTTACCGGAGAATGGTTAGAAGCCGCAAAAGCCGTGATCCGCGTATTCCGAACGGAACAGGATCATGAAAATGCTTCTCCATATACATTTGAAAGAGAAAACTGCAGTTTTACCGATACTCTCTCAAGGGACGGAAAAGGTGCTCTGGTAAAAAGCAATGTCGGACTGATCTGGTCCGGTTTCCGTCCGAGTGATGATGCCTGTGTATATGGATATCTGATCCCGTCAAATATGTTAGCTTCTGTGATCCTTGGAAATATTGCAGAGATCGCCCGTGAGATCTTCCATGATGAGAAACTGGCAGAAGAGGCAGATGCTTTCTCAAAGGAAGTGAGAAATGCGATCGAGACACTTGCCATCCTTCCGGCACAGAAAACGGAATACTACGCATATGAGGTAGATGGTTTCGGCCAGTATCTTGTAATGGATGATGCAAATCTGCCAAGCCTTCTTGCGATGCCATACTATGGCTATTGCGACAATAAAAATGAGAGATACCAGAACACCAGAAAAGTGATCTTAAGTGACCAGAACCCATATTATTTCAGCGGAGAGTGCGCGGAGGGAATCGGAAGCCCACACACATACACGCGTTTCATCTGGCCGATGGCTCTGGCAATGCAGGGACTTACCTCTGACTCCATGGAAGAAAAATTAAAAATGCTTGAGATGATCGCAGCCTGTGATGCGGGGACAGATCTGGTACATGAGTCATTCCATGTGGATCACCCGGATGACTTTACACGCCCGTGGTTTTCCTGGGCAAATTCCGTATTCTGTGAACTGGTACTGGACTATTGTGGACAGAAAGTAACCCTTTGATTGAAAAAGATATCTGTGCCTGTGCATAAATATGGGATATCAATGGAAACAGGCAGAAGCAGAGATTTTTGTAATGCCCCAAATGGGCAGGAATGGAGAACACTATGAAAAAGGCGCATATTATTTCTCATACACACTGGGACAGAGAATGGTATCTTCCATATGAAAAACATCATATGCTTTATATCGAAATGATGGATACACTGATCGATACTATGGAGAAAGATCAAGAATATAAATATTTTCATCTGGATGGACAGACCATCATGCTGGAAGATTATCTTCAGGTACGTCCCGAAAACCGCGCACGCCTGCAGAAGTTGATCGGGGATGGCAGGATTGCAATTGGTCCATGGTATGTATTGCAGGATGAATTTCTGACAAGCAGTGAGTCGAATGTCAGGAACTTACAGATGGGGTATAAACTTGCACAGGAATTTGGCGGAAAGTGGACAAAGATCGGATACTTCCCGGATTCCTTTGGAAATGTGGGACAGGCACCGCAGCTTTTAAAGAAGGCGGGCATTGACACGGCAGTATTCGGAAGAGGTGTAAAACCGACCGGATTTAATAATCAGACGGCCGACGCCTATGAGTCTGCCTATTCTGAGATGAACTGGCAGTCAGCAGACGGTTCTGCGGTGCTTGGCATTTTATTTGCAAACTGGTACAACAACGGCGCGGAGGTGCCGGTGGAAGAAGAAAAGTCAAAAGTGTACTGGGATAAAAAACTTGCAGATGCTTTGCGTTATGCCGGTACGGATCAGCTTTTATTCATGAATGGCTGTGATCATCAGCCGGTACAGACGGATCTGTCAGCTGCCATCCGCACGGCAAATGCGCTGTACCCGGATGTGGATTTCGTACATTCTGATTTCACCGGTTATGTGGAGCAGGTAAAAAAGGAACTGCCGGACGATCTGAACACGATCACAGGCGAACTGCGCAGCCAGAAGACGGATGGATGGTATACGTTAGCGAACACAGCATCCTCCCGCATTTATATCAAACAGTGGAATGTCCGCTGTGAGATGTTGTTTGAGAAAGTGGCAGAACCGCTCGCTACGATTGCGGCAAAAGAGGGGATGGAATATCCGCAGGATCTGTTTACTTATGGATGGAAACTTCTGATGCAGAATCATCCGCACGACAGTATCTGCGGATGCAGCGTGGATGATGTACATCGCGAGATGGTAACCCGTTTTGAAAAGTCAGAACAGGTGGCACTGCACATTATTTCCATGTGTATGGATTATCTGAAAGGAAAGATTGATACCAGTGCAGTGAAGGAAGGAAACATTCCATTTGTCGTTGTCAATACGACCGGCTGGGACCGCACAGGTGTTGTGGAGCTGGAGTTAGAAACCGACCGCATGTATTTCAGTGAGGCACCGTTAGCCGAAGTGATAGCGCGCATGCATGAAAAGAAACTCCCGGAATACCGCGTACTTGACAAAGACGGGAGAGAGATCCCGTCGGTTGTCACTGAAATGGCAAATCATTTTAACTATGATCTGCCAAAAGATAAATTCCGCCAGCCATATATTGCAAAGCGCGTAAAGATTACCATGGAGGCAGCCGGTGTGCCGGCATTTGGATGGGACACTTATGTGCTGGCAGAGGCAGAAGATATCAATACGGCTAATTCACTGATCACTACAGAGAATACAATGGAAAATGCGTTTTTAAAGGCACACTTTGAACCGGACGGTTCTGTGGAACTGACCGATAAAAAGACAGGTCATGTATACAAGGATCTTGGTATCTTTGAGGACTGCGGGGATATCGGAAACGAATATATTTTCTTTGCCCCGGTAAATGACATACCGGTGACTACAAAAGGGACGAAAGCAGAGATTACGGTGGCAGAAGATAACGCATGCAGGGCCGTGATCCGTGTAAAACATACGATGATGCTCCCGGATGCAGCCGATGAGACGCTGGCAGAAGAGATCGAGGATCTTGTAGAGTTTAAATACCGCAAGGCATCCCGTGGCAGTCATCTGGTTCCATTTGAGATCGTGACAGAGTATACCTTAGAGAAGTACGGAAAAGGACTGAAAGTAAAGACTGCTTTCAATAACCAGATCAAAGACCACCGTCTGCGCGTCCTTTTTGAGACGGGATTAAAGACAGATTTCCATTACGCAGATTCTGTGTTTGAGGTGGCAAAGCGCCCGAACGTACCGGCAGACACATGGGAAAATCCGTGCAATGCCCAGCATCAGCAGTGTTTTGTCAATGTGCATGAGGATGCATATGGACTTACCATCGCCAATAAAGGTCTTGCAGAGTATGAGATTTTGCGTGACGGAAAAAATACGATCGCAGTAACACTTCACCGAGGTGTGCGCGAGCTGGGAGACTGGGGTGTATTTTTAACACCGGAAGCACAGTGCCTGGGCGAAAAGACCACGGAATATGAGATCATCCCGCATGGCGCAGGGGAGGAACTTAATCATTCCTACGAGGAGGCATACCAGTTCCAGACAGAATGGCAGACCGCGGGAATGGAAAGACAGACAGGAACTCTGCCACAGATTTACCGGTTTGTAGAAAAGAAACATTTACAGGCAGTTCCAACAGCATTAAAACACAGTATGCTGACCGGGGATGTGATTTTGCGTTTCTGCAACCTTTCGGATGAAGAGACGACGGTTTCTGTCTCACAGCCTGAGGTTTTTACATATGATCTGTTAGAAAAAGAACGGTTACAGAAAGAAGAGAATGAAATCGTATTAGGAAAACATGAGATCCGCACGATCGGATGGAGAGCATAGTTGGCTTCGGCTGCTGCCTTTTTTCTACATCCATTACCCTGAAACTGGGTAAAAAAATGGGGCTGTCGCACTAAGCGTGCGGCAGCCCCACAATGAAGAATCACCAAAGGCGATTTTTAAGCTTTTTCGACCTTCACGTTTTTCTGGCGGATATCTATTGTCAATTCATGCGCCCGGATGGAAGCAGCATATCCGAATAGATGATCTCATACCGGATATAGGAAGTCTCCGGCGGGGCATCTGGGTAATTCATGCGAAATTCGATCTGCATCGCAAGGCGTTTCCCAAGAAGGTTATTCTTTACATTTACGGTGGTGACTTTGTTGATTACATTCGTATACTCTTTGCTGCAGTCAAAGCCGGTCAGCAGGATATCGTTATGGAAATGATGTGGGTTTTCCTCTAAATACATTTCCACATAATGTGCCACATAATCACTGACACATACGATCGCATCGACATCTGGATCGAGACTGTCTAAAAAGTTGAAAATACAATCTCCATAATGCCCGATTCCGATCGAATCGGTAAAACAAAGATCTTCTATCAGCGGAGAGTTATGTTTTTTGAGACTTTCCAAAAAACCCAGATATCGGTCGGTGTTCGTTTGCGCATAATTGATATCCCCGATGAAAGAGATACGTTTGCAGCCTTTTTCAAATAAATGATCTACGATCTGTTGTTCTGTGTATTTCCCTTCAATTAATAAAAGATCTCCGGTCAGCGTTTTCAGTTCGATCTCCGGTACGGTATCTAAAAATACTTTTGGTATTTCAAGTTCATTGATTAATGTTAAAAGATGCTTATCATATACGTTTAAAACAATGATTCCCTGTACGGTATCATCTTTCAGCACATCTGGCAGTTCGTATTCAGAAGTGCATGAGGTTGGAACATAAGTGTACATGAGATTGATGTTGGATAAAGAAAGTTCCTGTGCCATACGGTGAATGATGTTTGTCCAAAAAATAGAGGAATCCGGGCGCGAAACAACCAAAGAAACAGTTTTTGCCTTTGGAACCTCTGTGAAATGTGGTTCAGAGGGAAGTTTGTCGTATCCAAGTTCGTGTGCTTTTGCTATGATTTTTTCCTTCATTTCATCAGAAACACCCGGACGGTGGTTAAATGTTTTCCAGACGGTAACACGGGAGGTCCCAAGGGCGTCTGCAATATCCTGCATCGTTACTTTCGACATAAGAAACTCCTTTCTTTTCTGGTATCGTTTTTATCATATCACAAATATCGTGCATGAACAAAAGATATTAAAAATGTTAACTAATAATGTAAACTTTAATTTATATTATTAACATCTAAATAGTTACAATAATATGTTAACAAAAGATAACAAAAAAGTCAATTATATTGTAAATAATAACTAAAAAAAGCTATAAAATGTTATGCACAACGGAAAAAGCAACAAGAAAGTAGGATATTATATT
>OGKE01000995.1_pt1 | contig 21567 bp, 18 predicted proteins | sample 1572341 | NCBI WGS metagenome assembly OGKE01 (sample SAMEA2582091, study PRJEB24529) | metagenome | biome: Human gut stool | place: China | collected 2011
GGAAAGTCATGACTAAGAAGAAAAAAAGTATTTTAAGTGATCAGAGATTTATTGTATTACTGGTTATTATTGTACTGTTTGCAATTTTCTCCTTTAAGAGCAGGGAGTTCAGACAGTATACCACAATCCTGAGTATGCTGGATTTCTCATATTATGATCTTCTGATGGCAATCGGTGTTACATTCCCTCTTATTACAGGAGGTGTAGACCTGTCAATCGGAACAGGTATGGTATGTTACGCATTGATCGCAGGATCTCTGGTAAGAAATAATAATCTTCCGGTTGTACTTGCAATGTTACTTTGCATTGTACTTGGAATTATTGTAGGAGCAGCAAATGGTGTGCTGATCGGTATTATGAACCTGCCGCCATTCCTTGCAACACTTTGTACATGTATGATTACCCGAGGTGCAGGATCCCTGTGCAGTGCCACTCCCTGGCCGGGACTTACACAGGAGGGCGGATGGTTCCATTCAATCTTTAAGATTACAGTTGGAACAGGAAGAAGTGCTTCCCGTTATCCTATCGGTTTCTTATGGATGATCATTCTGGTCCTTGTAATGGAATATGTTCTGAATCATACAAAATTCGGTCGTTATACGATCGCGATCGGTTCCAATAAAGAAGCAGCAGCTCTTTCGGGAATCAACGTTAAATTCTATCATGTTATGGTATATGTAGTATGCGGACTCTTCACAGGTCTTGCAGCTATCGCATATGCGGCAGTTACACCAACTGTACAGCCTGGTACCGGTGCAGGACTTGAAATGGATGCCATCGGTGGAGTATTCGTAGGTGGTGTTGCAGCAACAGGTGGTTATGGATCAGTAATCGGTACTTTAGCCGGTATCTTCGTTATCATGCTTCTGAAAACCGGTCTTCCATATATCGGACTTCAGGCAAACTGGCAGCAGATTATTACAGGTGCAGTTCTTATCATTGCAGTACTGATCGATATCATGAAAGAAAAGAAAGCAGCAGCAAAATAATTTTCAAAACTGAATAAAGAAAAATGCATCTTACGACAGATGCAAAACAGCAGGATATGAAACAACGGAGGGCTTCCAGGGGATGTTCGGCGACAGTATTGTCATATGTGTATTTTGGGGAAGGCGGAACGAGAGAGGAAGCCTCCGGGGTATCATTTATAAAAAAAACTATATTAAAAATGTATATTTAAAAGGAGGAAATTTTAAATGAAAGCAAAAAAAGTGATCGCATTAGTTATGTGTGCAGCAATGGTAGCAGGAATGTCCGCATCAAGCGTTATGGCAGCCGATATGCCGGAACAGTTCAAAGATCTGAAAGCTAATGAAGCTTATGATTTCCCGATGATGGTTAAATCTTTCCAGTCTACATACTGGGATGCAGCTCAGGAAGGTATGAAGAAAGCTGCTGATGAACTTGGTGTTACATACAAAGCACAGGGACCAAACAGTGAATCTGATATCGCTGACCAGGTTAACATGATCAACACAGCAATCGCTGCAAAGCCGGCCGGATTAGGTCTTGCTGCATGTGATACATCTTCTGTTCTTGATGCACTTCAGGAATGTGCTGACAAAGGAATCCCGGTAGTAACATTTGATACAGGTATCGCTGATGCTCCGGAAGGATCTGTAGTATGTGAAGTTTGTACAGATAACACACAGGCTGGTTCTGTTGCAGCTGAAAACATGTATAATTCAATCAAAGATGTTATAGCTAATGCAGATGGACAGGTTATCATCGGTGAAGTTAACCAGGATGCCACAGGTCAGAACATCCAGCAGCGTGGTGGCGGATTCATTGACAAAATGATCGAACTTATTCAGGCTGACGGAAAAACAGTTGCAGTTAAAGGTAACGAGTTCTATGTAAACGCAGCTAAAGGTGCAGATGCAAAAGAAGCAGACGCAGACGTTGTTATCCAGGTCGCTGTTCCTGCACAGACAACTGTAGAGCTTTGCTCAACAGAGGCTCAGGCAATCCTTTCTCAGGAAAACTGCATCGCTATCTTCGGTTCCAACCAGACAGCAGCAGAAGGTGTTCTTGCAGCTAATGCTAACCTGAACGTTCTTGGTTCTGACGCAGGAGCAGGCGATGTTATCGGTGTTGGTTTCGATGCTGGTTCTATCATTAAAGCCGCTGTACAGGATGGAACATTCATCGGTGCTGTTACACAGTCTCCTCTGATGATGGGTTACTATGCAATCTACGCTCTGACAGCAGCAGCTAACGGACAGGAACTTGAAGATGTTCCTACAGATGGATACTGGTATGATTCCACAAATATGGACAGCGAAGAAATCGCTCCTAACCTTTATGACTAATCGATAAGTAAATATCGAGAGGAAATGAATCCTTAGAATTAAGTATTAATTATTAATACAAATACAGACGCCGCACTGCCGTATGGCAAGTGCGGCGTTGTTGTTCAAACAATAAAACAATGATTGGAAATGATGATTTTATTAAGTTGTAAAGATACTTATTTCGACGATAGATTTCAAAATAGCAAATAAGGACACTTTTTCAGACAAACAAGGTTCTTATTTTGGGGAGTAAGTTGAGATAAAATAAAATCATCAGATATGAAGAGCGTATAAATTCATATATTGAGGAGGTTTTGCAATGGCAGCATATTATTTAGCAGTAGATATCGGAGCATCCAGCGGACGTCATATCCTTGGACATATGGAAAACGGAAAAATGGTTCTGGAAGAAATTTATCGTTTTGAGAATGGAATGGTAAAGAAAGACGGAGAACTCTGCTGGGAATTTGACCGTCTTTTCAAAGAGGTTGTAAATGGTCTGAAGAAATGCAAAGAGATTGGCAAGATTCCGGTAAGTATGGGTGTGGACACATGGGGTGTTGACTTTGTACTTTTGGACAAGGATGATAAAGTTCTTGGAAATACGGTAGGATATCGTGACCACCGTACAGAGGGAATGGATAAAGAAGTTTATAAGGCAATTTCCCTGAAAGATCTCTATGCAAGAACAGGTATCCAGAAAGCTGATTATAATACGATCTATCAGCTGATGGCAGTGAAAAAGAAACATCCGGAATATCTGGAACAGGCGGAGACACTTCTTCATGTGCCGGATTATTTCCATTTCCTTCTTACAGGACAGAAAACCTGTGAGTACACAGAAGCTACGACAGGACAGCTTGTAAGCCCGATCACTAAGGACTGGGATTATGAACTGATCGATATGCTCGGTTATCCGAGAAAAATGTTTCAGAAGCTGATCATGCCCGGAACAGGCATCGGACATTTGTCAGATAAGATCAGAGAAGAAGTGGGCTTTGATCTGGAAGTGGTTGCACCTGCAACACATGATACAGGGTCCGCTGTACTGGCAGTTCCTGCAAATGACGATGATTTTATCTACATCAGCTCCGGAACATGGTCACTGATGGGAATTGAGAGAAAAGAAGCTGACTGCTCTGAGAAGAGCTGTGAGATGAACTTCACAAATGAAGGCGGTTATGCAGGCCGTTTCCGTTACCTGAAGAATATCATGGGACTCTGGATGATCCAGTCTGTGCGTCATGAAGTAAATGATGCATACAGCTTTGCAGAAATCTGCGCAATGGCAGAGGAAGCAAAGGATTTCCCGTCAAGAGTAGACGCAAATGATGAGTGTTTCCTTTCTCCTGACAATATGACAGAGGAAGTTAAGGATTACTGCCGCAGAACAGGACAGAAGGTTCCGGAAACTCTGGGAGAGATTGCAACAGTTATCTACACAAGTCTTGCGGAATGCTATGCAAAGACAGCAAAAGAGCTGGAAGAGATGACAGGCAGGACTTACAGCCGTATTCATATCGTGGGCGGCGGTTCCAACGCAGGATATCTCAATGAGCTGACTGCAAAGGCAACAAAGAAAGAAATCCATGCAGGTCCAGGAGAGGCAACTGCAATCGGAAATATCACAGCACAGATGCTGAAAGCAGAAGAGTTTAAAACCATTGAAGAGGCTCGTACTATCATTCATGAATCCTTTGGTGTAAAAGTTTATAAATAATAAAAAGGGAACAGGGCATTGGCTCTGTTCCTTTTGTGTCTGCGATAATAAGAAAAAAATTTCAACCGGGAGGTTTTAATTTTATATATCTGAGAAGGTTGTCTGAAAAAATGAATCGTATATAATGAGGTTAAAAGGTGTTTGGAAAATCATTCGTTACTGTGAACGGAGTGAACAGTAACGTTTGGCTGTGAGAAAGGAGTCAACGGCGAGGGAATATGTTGACTATCATGGGGTTTCAAAGTATAATGATGGCTGGTGAATTGGGCGGAAATACAGGGTGATTCATCAGAGGTAAGTGATTGATTTTAATAGATAAAGGCAGGTTATATATGAATACAATTAGTGTGGAAGAGCTGGAGAAGATTGATTCTTCTAAGATTACGATCGTGGATGTGCGACCGGCGGATCAGTACAGCAGGGGATCTTTCCCGGGGGCAGTGAATATTCCGCTGGATGAGTTTGAGGAAAGAATGGAGTCTGTGGACAGGGAGAAGATGGTGTATGTTCTCTGTCATACGGGGGACAGAAGCCGGGATTGTGTGGAGAAGCTGAGTGATGCAGGGTATGAGGCTGTGAATATTGAAGGTGGATATCGTGCGTATCTGAGACTTTCTCTGAGCCGTTTTATGGAGAATGATGCTAAGGAGCAGAAGGAACTGAAGACGAAAGAGATTGAGCACAGTATTATCAAGACGTTCAGAAAGACGATCTGGAGACCGTTTACCAAGGCTTTGAATGAGTATCAGCTGATTCAGGAGGGAGATAAGATTGCTGTCTGTATTTCAGGTGGTAAGGATTCTATGCTGATGGCGAAGCTGCTTCAGGAGCTGAAGCGCCATGGGAAGATTCATTTTGAACTGGTGTTTTTGGTAATGAATCCGGGATATAATGCGGATAACTGGAAGATTATTCAGGATAATGCAGAGCTTCTGGGAATTCCTCTTACGGTTTTTGAAAGTGATATTTTTGATACAGTGGCAGAAATTGAGAACAATCCCTGTTATCTGTGTGCGAGAATGAGACGTGGTTATCTGTATTCTCATGCCAAGGAGCTGGGATGTAATAAGATTGCGTTGGGACATCATTTTGATGATGTGATCGAGACGATTCTCATGGGTATGCTGTACAGTGGTAAGGTGGAGACTATGATGCCGAAGCTGCACAGTCAGAATTTTGAGGGGATGGAATTGATCCGCCCTATGTATCTGATCAAGGAATCTGCAATCAAGGCATGGAGAGATACCAATGGACTGCATTTCATTCAGTGTGCATGCCGTTTTACTGAGAACTGTGTAAGCTGTGGGGGCGGACGTGGTTCCAAGCGTGATGAGATGAAAGAGCTGGTTGCGCAGTTTAGAAATACAAGCAGTGTGATCGAGACGAATATCTTTAACAGTGTGCGGGATATTAATCTTCGTACTGTTATGGGATATCATAAAGATGGAGAATACTATAATTTCCTGGATGACTATGATCAGCGTGGAAATAAGGGCGCTGATAAGGAAAAAGAATGATAACAGCAAAATCTTCATTTGTGGAAGAGAAATACACTGCTCAGTATTATAGTGGGAACGGTTGTCTGTATGTTTCTGGTGCAGGTGGTGTTCTAAAAGGAGGAATCCATGACCTTACAGGAGATTCTTGAAAGTGTAAAAAGTGGTTCTGTATCTGTGGAGGAGGCAGAGAGAATCCTTAAGAAAGAAAGTTATGAAGAAATGGGATATGCGAAGCTAGATACAAGCCGCAAGGCAAGAACCGGTTTCGCAGAAGTAATCTACTGCAGTAATAAGGCAGATGAACATCTTCTGAATATTTTTGAAAGATTATACAGAGAAGACGGTGAGGTATTCGGAACCAGAGCTTCCCAACATCAGTATGAACTGGTGAAGGAGAAGTTTCCGGAAACAGAATATGATCCAATCTCACGCATCTTAAAGATTGAGAAGAAAGATAAGAAGCGCATTGGTAAGATCGCCGTGTGTTCAGCAGGAACTGCAGATATTCCGGTTGCTGAGGAAGCTGCACAGACAGCGGAATATTTTGGCACAAATGTTGAACGGATTTATGATGTGGGAGTCAGCGGAATGCATCGTTTATTCTCCAGACTGGAGACGATCCAGAGTGCGAACTGTGTAATTGCAGTTGCGGGAATGGAGGGAGCTCTTGCCAGTGTGATGGGCGGTCTGGTGAGCAGACCGGTGATCGCAGTACCGACATCTGTGGGTTATGGTGCAAGTATGCATGGTCTTTCGGCACTTCTTACCATGATCAATTCCTGTGCGAATGGGATTGCTGTGGTGAATATTGATAACGGCTATGGTGCCGGCTATCTGGCAACACAGATCAACCGTCTGGCAGCAGGTACAGATGAGAAAGGAAATTGATTATGGGAAAAACATTATATCTGGAATGTTATTCAGGGATAAGTGGTGATATGACGGTTGCGGCTCTTCTTGATCTGGGGGCTGACCGCTCAGTGCTGGACAGGGTGCTGAAGAGTCTTAAGGTATCAGGATTTGAGACAAAGATCAGCAGAGTTGTAAAGTCCGGAATAGATGCATGTGATTTTGATGTTGTGCTGGATAAAGAGCATGAAAATCATGACCATGATATGGAATATCTGCATGGACATCATCATGAAGGTCGTGAGTGCAATCACGCCCATGGCACAGGAACAGCGCAAGACCATCACCATCACGAACACCGTGGAATAAAAGAAATTACCTATATTATAGAGCATAGCGCAATGACTGAGAATGCAAAGAAGATTGCATTGCGTATATTTGAAATTCTTGCAGAGGCAGAGAGTAAAGCACACAATGTGCCTGTGGATCAGGTGCATTTTCATGAGGTGGGAGCAGTGGACTCTATTGTGGATATTGTGTCTGTGGCAGTCTGCCTGGATAATCTGGATGTTACAGAGGTGATCGTTCCTGTTCTCTGCGAGGGACGTGGAACTGTCCGTTGTCAGCATGGCATCCTGCCAATCCCGGTTCCGGCAGTTGCAAATATAGTAAGTGCCAATCATTTACATCTGAAAATGACAGAGGTAGAAGGTGAACTTGTAACGCCTACAGGTGCGGCGATAGTGGCAGCAGTGAAAACAAAAGATAAACTTCCGGAAACATTTGAAATCCGGAAGATTGGAATCGGCGCAGGTAAACGCCAGTATGAATGCCCTGGGATCTTAAGGGCAATGTTCATATCAGAAAGCACAGAGCAGGCTAAAGGAAGAAATCCGAAAGCTGAAAATCAGGAAACCAAAGATACGATTATCAAGATGGAGACAAACATTGATGACTGCAGTGGAGAAGTTCTGGGATTTGTCATGGAACGTCTGATGAAAGCCGGTGCCAGAGATGTGCATTATGTGCCTGTTTTTATGAAAAAGAACAGACCTGCATGGGTTCTGAATGTGATCTGTAAGGAAGAAGATATAGAAACGCTTCAGAATATTATTTTTGAAGAAACTACTACGATTGGAATTCGTTATAGCATAATGGAACGTACGATTCTTCCCAGAGAAACGAGAACCCTTCCGACTCCCTGGGGAGAAGTTCTGGCAAAGGTATGCATTTTGAATGGAAAAGAGCAGCTTTATCCGGAATATGAGAGCGTTGCACAGTTGAGCAGAGAAAAAGAGATTCCATTTGCAGAAATTTACCGTTATATTGTTTTGGCAAATAAAGAAAAATAATAACTTTCATATGTGAACCCTTTGGTTTCCCTGAGAGTACTCCACGCGAAACCAAAGGGTACTTTTGTCTTGAAATAGAGTTGTAAGAGCTGTATACTGCATGTAGTATGAAGGGAGAAAAGGAATGTTTTGCATTGGCATTTGCGATGATGATGAGGGGCTCTGCGGGGAATTGGAAAAAATGCTTTATGATTATGGAAAAGAGCATAGAATTCAGATGAATATTGATATCTGGTATCAGGGAGAAAGCCTGTGCCGGTTCCTGAGAGAAAACAAGAAGATTCTTGATGTGTTATTTCTGGATATAGAATTACTGACCACAAATGGAATTGAAGTGGGACGTTTTATAAGAGAAGAACAGGAAAACATGGAAACTGCAATTGTTTACATTTCAGCGAACAGCAGTTATGCGATGGATTTATTTCGTGTACAGCCTACAGATTTTCTGATCAAACCTTTAGACAAAATAAAAGTTGGGAATGTCATGAACAGGATTCAGAAAATTTCGGAAGTCAGAAAAGGTATTTTCGAGTACTTTGGCAGTGGATATTATTTCAAGGTGCTGTATAAAGATATTCTGTATTTCAGCAGTCAGAATAAAAAAGTGTATCTGGTTTTAAAAGACGGACAGAAAGAATTTAATGGCAAACTGAAAGAAATAGCAAAGAAAATTCCGGGAAATTTCATTCAGATTCATCAGTCGTATCTGATTAATTTTGATTATATCGAAGAATGTTCTTATGAATCTGTGAAAATGAAAAACGGAGATACAATTCCAATCAGCCAGCCATATCGGAAATCAGTGAGAAAGCAACTGGCGGAACGTGTGTGGAGGGACAGAGAGTAAATGTTTGCGTTGATAACTACATTAAGCACGAATCTTTTGCGTACATATATAATCTATCGCTTTATGAGGTTGTTCTTTTGGACAGATATTGAGGAAAAGAAAAAAGAAAGAGCCTGTTATGTATTGTTTTTTATTTTGACAGCAGGAGTGCATCTGATATTTTGTTCGCCAGGTATGAGTGTGATAACAAATATAGTGCTGATTTTTTTGATTACAGTGTGTTATGAAGGAGCATTGAAAAAGAAAATATTTGTGACACTACTTGTATATGGAACTAATATGGGATGTGATTTAGTAGCTGTTCATTTACTGACAGATTATTCAATAACAGGGAAAGTCGGTGAATGTGCTGCGTATATAACTGTACTATTATTGCTGATTTGCGATGTTATTTCAGAAAAAATCTTGATTAAGAATAAAGGAGAAGATAAAACTCCGCATGGGATGATACTGGCGGTTATTTCAGCACTTTGTCTGGCAGAATTGCTTATTGTTGAACAGGAACTAAAAAATCGTATCCTGCTGGTGTTATTTGGATGTTGTGTTTTGGCAGTTGTATTATTGATTTTCTATTTATATGATGTTCTGATAAGTGCGTATAAGAAACTGGAAGAACAATCTCTTATGGAAAAACAAATGCTCATTTATTCTCACCAGTTGGATGTGTTGATGCAATCGGAAGAGAAAGTAAAAGCTCTACGCCATGATATGAAAAATCATCTGGGAGAACTTGCACTTATGGCTGGAAATCAGAATAATGAAGAAATTCGGAAATATATACATGACATGGGGGAGTATATGCAGAATCAGTCTGAACTGGTCAGTTGTGGGAATAAGAATCTTGACAGTCTGCTGAATTATCTTCTGGGACAGGCAAAAAAGAAACTGAATCATGTAGAGTATGAGGTACGGGTACCATCTGATTTGTGTATATCAGCATTTGATCTGAATGTGATTTTGGGAAACCTGACAGAGAACGCAATAGAAGCAGCAGAACAGACGAAAGATAAATGGATGTCAGTGGATATATACTATGAAAAGGGCATGCTTTCCATGGAAATAAAAAACAGCTTTCAACATGAATTGGCTGTAAAGAAAAATAAATTATTGTCAACGAAGGAAGAAAAAGGACATGGCATTGGTCTTGCAAATGTCAGGAAGATGGTAGAAAAATATCAGGGATTTATGGATGTTTCGAATACAAATCAGATTTTTACGGTAAGGGTAATGTTATACTTATAAATTATATAGAATCTATGAAAGATAGTGTAGTGGTAGGCCTGCGCTGTCTTTTATTTTGCAGAAAATTAGTCAAGAGGGAAAATATTGTGACAGAAAACCTCATAAAAAACCACAATATGTTTTCGAAAAACGAATTTCGCCAATTTATATATGAATTCCGCCATTTTAGAAAATTTTGCAATAAATATGATATTATTCAAATACAAAGTAAGAAGAAATGAAATATATGTAAAAGGAGAATGAGAAAAGAATTAAAAAAAGTCATGGAGAAATATATTATTATGAAAAAAGTAAATAAATTTAAATTACTGGCAGCAGGGCTATTGATAGGAGTTGCTTTTTGGCTGTTAGGATCCGATTTCTTTACATTCATGATATGGTGGGAAATTTTATGGATTCTTGGATTGGTATTTATGCCGATAACGGCTCAGATATTCAAAGGTTTTGATGATAATGGATGGATGTATTCAAAGGTTATAGCAATAGTGATATGCGGATATGGAGTATGGATTTTGACTTCTATAAAAGTGGTTCACTTTACCACATTGAGTTCTGTCGTAATTACTACCTTATGTGGGGGGAGCAGTATTGCTTATGGAATATATGGAAAACAAAGAAAGGTTTTTCCGTGGAAACATATGGAACTTGTTTATTGGGAAGAAGTGATTTTCTTTGTTGTATTTCTTTTGTGGACATATATGGCAGGATTTCATCCGGCAGCTCATGGAACTGAAAAATATATGGATTTTGGTTTTATGAAGTCTATGATGCGTAGCACAACACTTCCGTCAGAAGATATGTGGTATGCTGGCAAAGTTTTTAACTACTATTATGGTGGTCAATATTTTGCGGTGTTTCTTACGAAACTTACAGGAACAAAGGTAGAGATTACATACAATCTTATGCGTACCATGATAGCTGCATTTGCGTTTGTATTGCCATTTAGTCTTGTGCGCCAGATGCTTAAGGATAAATTAGGTAAAAGGGGAAGAGCATGGATAACAGATTTTGGAGGTATTTTAGCAGGTTTATCTGTATCCATGAGTGGAAACCTTCATTATATTATATATGGAAAAATTTTTACATTACTGGGGATAAGAGAAGATTACTGGTTTCCAGGCACAACACGATTTATAGGATTTGATCCACCTGTGACAGGGGACGAGACAATTCATGAATTTCCTTCATATTCTTTTGTTCTTGGGGATTTACATGCGCATGTGATTAATGTGTTTTTTGTTTTGGCAGTATTGGGGATTTTATATGCATGGATAAAAAGAAATTCCGGTAAAAGCTGGAAACAGAAAGAGATATTTCTGCTGGGACTGTTCCTTGGAATTTTCCTGTTTTCAAATACATGGGATTTTATGATTTATTATGTTGTAATATGTGGAACACTGTTTTTTGGAAATTTGAAGAGATATCTTAATTTTACAGATATGAAACCTTCAGATATGAGAACCGGTATAAAATGGAGCGTTGTGCAATGGATAGAACTTCTGCTGACTGCGGTGTTGATTTCGTTACCATTCCATTTACAGTTTAAAAGTGTTATGGTACAGGGAATCGGAATTGTGAAAATTCATACGGCGTTTTATCAGTTTTGTGTATTATGGGCTTTTCCATTGCTTATATGTGGATTATTTGTCGTATCTACGCTGATAAAAAATAGGAATTTTACAAATAAAAAAAACAGGAATTTATTTTACAAAATTAATGTTTCTGATTTATACGGAGTTGTACTTTCTCTTTGTGCAATGGGACTAATATTGATTCCGGAAATCGTTTATGTAAGAGATATCTATGAAAAAACAGCACCAAGAGCAAATACTATGTTTAAGCTGACTTATCAGGCATATATACTTTTTGCGCTTATGATGTCGTATATTCTGGTATTTTTTGTGGCAGACAGAATAAAAATTTTGCAAGAAACTAAATTGGATAATAGATATGAGAAAAAGGTAAGATTATCAAAAGTGCAGATAACCGTTGGGGGAATGGCAATAATACTTCTTATATCTACCTGTGGATATTTCGTAAATGCTACAACAAATTGGTTTACAGGTTTTCCTCTGAAAAATAAATACCAAACTCTCAATGCAACTGCTTATATAGAAAATGCCATTCCTGAAGATGCGGCAGCAATACGATGGCTGAATAAAAATATTACAGGTCAGCCAACCGTTCTTGAAGCTTGCGGCGACAGTTATAAAGACTATGACAACCGGGTTTCTGCTATGACAGGATTGCCGACGGTATTGGGATGGTATGTTCATGAATGGTTATGGCGAAATAATCTTGATGAAGAAAACAAAAGAAGAACAGACGTGGAAACTATTTATACTTCAACAGATAAAAAAGAAGTACAGGAACTGCTTGAAAAATATGAGGTGAATTATATTTTTATTGGAAGCTGTGAATATCAAAAATATGAAGGGGTTAATGTAGCACTTTTAAGTTCATTGGGAGAAATAGTTTTTAAAGAGGAAAATACAATGATTGTGAAGCTGTAATAAAACAGATTTCCCAAAGAAAACAGCCACATAACCGAGAGAATATATTGATATTCATTGGATATATGTGACTGTTTCTTTTTATTTTTTATGAGGTGACTTCTCGTTCAATTCTAACTGCTGTCTGGTAATTCCTGTAATTGAGGCAGATAAATCTGATTGATTTGGTTAAATTACAGAGCACTTACTCCGTCATCATCATAACGGTCATATTCAGCTCCCTCATATCCGATCATGCGGATCGTAGCCGGATTGATATCCTTTACTGTCTGCGCAACATCAGCAACCGGGATTGCTTTTCCTTTGCGAATAAACAGTGGAACTTCATTCAGGGCAACTTCTACATAGTGATGTCCTTTTTCAAGAATCTCCTGAGAAATTGTTCCATCCGGCAGGAATTTTACGAACATCATTTCTTCCGGCAGATATACATAGCGGCCTTTTGCATTCTGTGTGTAAACTGGTGCAATCATGATTTCGTTTCCAAGGAGAAGCTGGTCCTCTACCTGAGTTGCGAATGCATCGTCTGTGTAGTCAAATGCCAGCGGACGGAACATCATGTCGTCGTTTAATGCTGCTTTCATGTATTCACTGTACAGATATGGAACAAGGCGATATCTGACACCAATCACATGGCGGAAGTCTTCGATATTTTCAAACTGGTAAGCTTCCTGTTCTCTGGTTCCCAGAGCGGAGTGGTTTCTCATAAGAGGTGTGAATACACCCAGTGCCAGCCAGCGCAGTACCAGGTCACGTGTGGTATCTGCACCGAATCCGCCCAGATCTGCTCCTGTGTAAAGGAAACCGCACATATTCAGGGATGGAAGCATCTTTAAGTTCAGAAGGATGTGTGACCACCAGGATTTGTTGTCTCCCATCCAGATTCCGCCGTATCTGTGCATTCCCACATAGGAGGAACGGGAGAACATCAGGAAACGTTTGCCAGGTGCGATTTTTTCAAATGCTTCACCTGCTGCACGGGTCATGTTATAGCCAAACAGGTTATGTACCTTGTCGTGGCGGATCTTCTGACCGTTTACATTGTGATAGAAGCGTTTGTAATCTTCCGGATTATTTGCAAGTCCTTTTACCTTTGCGCCGAGAACGAATCCAGATGTTTCTTCCTTGTCCATGAAGTTGTCTTTGATGTATTCTTTTAATTCAGCAACGCCTTCCGGTGTACAGAACATTGCAGGTTCGTTCATGTCATTCCAGAAACCGTCGATTCCTTTGGAAATGAGACGTTCGTATTTCTGTCCGAACCATGCTCTGGCATCTGCGTTCAGGACATCCGGGAAATGAGTCCAGCCCGGCCATACGGCGGAAACGAAATCACTGCCGTCTTCACGTTTGCAGAAGTAGTTCTTCTCAACGCCTTCTTCATAAACATCATAGCCAGCCTCTACCTTGACACCTGCATCGATGATCGGGACAAGGTGGATGCCTTTTTCTTTCATTTCATTGACATAGGCCTCAAAGTCAGGAAAGTTTTCCTGATTGACTGTGAAATCTTTGTAGTCTTCCATGTAATCGATATCCATGTATACCATATCGATCGGAATATTGTTTTCGCGATATCCGTCAGCAGCTTTTCTGAAGTCGTCAGCAGTTGTATATCCCCAGCGGCTCTGACCGAAACCAAATGCGAATTTAGGCGGGATATAGCTTCTTCCGATGATTTTGCGGAACTGTTTTACGATATCGTAAGGAGTTTCACCCTCGATCACATACAGATAAAGGTCTGCATCCTCACAGGTGATCTTTAACTGGGAAGAGAGTGTGTAACCGATATCAAACTTCAGTTTTCCTGGATAATCAACGAAGAGACCGAAAGTCTGCTTTCCGGAGATTACGAGGAAGTTGTGTGCTCCGTAGAGGGAGATTTTATCTTCTGTATGGTTTGGCTGGTCGGAACAGTTGCTTTCATAAACATATCCACGTTTGTTGATTCCGCGGCTTGATTCGCCCAGACCATAGACAACATCGTTGTCATCCATGTCATAAGTAAAAGAGAAGCCGTTCTCTGTGGAGATAGTTCCGTATGCAGGAGTCCCCTCAGAAGCCGGGATAGAAGTTACGATGGCATCGGTTTCAAATGGGGTCCCGTAAGTATATTTCTGAATCATTTTGTCGTGTCCTCCTTAGGTTGAAAATGGTCAAGCGGATAAAATCATCCGCTTTGCTACGCAGCGCTACACCGAATAACTGAAACGCTTAAGTACTGTTAGAAAATACATAGGCGTTTTCCTTGATTTCATATTTACAATAATAGAGGTTTGGGTGAGGAAATGCTACTGAAATTATGACAAATTTATACGTTATTTTGACTTTTGCTCAAACTGTGAAGCAGTGATATGGGTATGGCAAGCAGTGGAGCGGCTGATCGTATCTGTTTGCGCTGTTAACTTATTGTGCTTTAATGCTTTATCTTAATAGAATTTTTCTGTACATACGGTGAAAAAAGTGCTAAACTGTTATTATTACACGAAAGAAAGGTTTATTTAACATGCTTCAGACAATTGAATCCATCAATAACGTCGTAAATAATTTTATCTGGGGTGTCCCGGCTATGATCTGTATTATCGGCGTAGGGCTTTACCTGAGCCTGCGGACTGGTTTTGTCCAGATCCGCAAATTCCCGTATGCGCTTAAAACCACACTGGGAAGAATTTTTAAGAAAAAAGAGGCCTCTGACGGTTCCATGACACCTTTCCAGGCAGTCTGTACTGCGTTGGCAGGTACAGTAGGTACTGGAAATATCGCCGGTGTTGCCGGAGCTATCGCCATCGGCGGACCGGGAGCTGTATTCTGGATGTGGGTTTCCGCGCTCCTTGGAATGTGCACGAAATTTACAGAGGTTACCCTGGCAGTACATTTCCGTGAGAGAAACAGACATGGAGATTATGTAGGCGGACCTATGTATTATATTAAGAATGGTCTGGGAAAGAACTGGAAATTTCTTGCAGTTCTTTATTCTGCATTCGGTGTACTGACTGTATTTGGAACAGGTAATGCCACGCAGGTAAATACCATTACAACAGCAATTGATACAGCTCTTATTAACTTTAATGTGATCTCAGAGTCTTCCACAGGCAGACTGAATCTGATCCTTGGAATTGTGATCACGCTGCTGGTTGGTATGGTACTGCTGGGTGGTATCAAGCGAATCGGAAGTGTTTCCGAGAAGCTGGTGCCGTTTATGGCATTGTTTTATATTGCACTTGCATTGGGCGTTGTGATCTTAAATATCGGAAGAGTTCCGGCAGTTTTCCATGATATTGTTTATGGAGCCTTTAATCCGTCAGCAGTGACAGGTGGTGTGATCGGAAGCTTTTTCCTCAGTATGAAAAAGGGTGTTTCCAGAGGTATTTTCTCCAATGAAGCCGGACTTGGTACAGGCTCTATCGCTCATGCCTGTGCGGATACAAGCAAACCTGTAAAACAGGGTATGTTTGGTATTTTTGAGGTATTTGCAGATACGATCGTGATCTGTACTCTGACAGCACTTGTGATCCTTGTAAGCGGCGTGCCGGTAAATTACGGTGCAGCGGCAGGTGCAGAACTTACAATTTCCGGATTTACTTCTACATACGGAGGCTGGGTTTCCATCTTTACGGCAGTTGCCATGTGCTGCTTTGCATTCTCAACGATTATCGGATGGGGACTTTACGGAGCTCGCTGCATTGAATTCTTATTCTCTGCAAAAGTTATCCGCCCATTTATGATCGCCTATTCATTAGTGGCAATCATTGGTGCAACTGTAGATCTGGGACTTCTCTGGAGTATTGCTGAGACATTCAACGGTCTCATGGCAATCCCCAACTTAATTGGTGTATTCCTGCTTTCAGGAACCGCCATTACACTTACAAAAGAGTATTTCGCACAGAAATGATAAAAACAGTCTGGAGAGTTTTCTTCAGGCTGTTTATTAGTTTACCTGATGCTTGATGTTAGGTTATTGTTCAGACCCTTGCATAGGGCATTAGTAAAAATGACGAATTTTAAATTTTTTTATTGATGTTATGTACTGTTTTTTATCCGTCATTTTTACTTTATCCACAACCACCCGGATTCGCTTTTTTGCGGCTTTTCCCTTATAATGTGTATATAGATTTCAACGATTTCAGGAGGGAAGTGAGTGGACATTGAACTTATTCTATTCACTTCCCTTTTGTATTTCATCAGGAGAAAGCAGGCATAGAATATTTTTACCATAAAAATGTGATGATCCAACTATGATCTGACAGAAAAATAACAGATTAAAATATAAATCAGCTGTTCTTTAAGTGAAAATGTTTTCAGTACTTCGTTCTTCCATACATCTTCGGGATAAACATCGCCCAGATAAGTATCCCGTCCACAGTACAGTCCATAAAGAAGCAGCCTTTTTCCCTCTCGGACAGCCTCCGGTTCCATGATTAGTCCCCAGCGAAGCTGATCCATCAGATGAAGATAAAGAGACACACATAAAACCAGATTGCTGTTTCTGTTTCGCGATAGAAGTATTCCTTCCAGCTCAGAAGCTTTCTTAAAACTAATATTGTATGCATGAAAAAGAATCTCATGCTCTGTATAAAAATCCCACAGAGTTCCCGGGGTGATTCCATATCTGCCAGTACGAACAAGAACCTGAAACTGTCTCGGACCACAGGCAGCTGTCTGTTTCATCAGGGCATGTTTTACTGCCATACGGACTGCCCTGCCAATCAGCTCTCCAAGCTTGGAATGTCCGGAGGCATCGGTAAGTGTCAGCTCTCCCTCCATAGCCGAGGCAATCACCATTCCGTCAGTACCAGAACCTGTCGCGATTTCTTCTGAATAACAGCTTCCAAGTAAGAGATGTGAAACGGCCGCTGCTTTTGCCTCCGAAGCAATCATCATTGAGCGGACCATGGCTGCCTCTGTAACATTCTGATTGATATAGATAAAAACATTGATCGTACCGGGTGGCAGCATCTCGTAAGCGCCGTTTCTTTCATAGTAAGAAGAAGGATCTCCCGGACACATTCCGTTTGAATCAATTCCCCCTGTAACAGCAGCAGTCACGGATAACTCCTGATAACAGATTTTCTCAACAGCACACAGTTCAGTCCATGCCGCTGTGCTGAGTGCGGTTGCTGTCTGCGGATCAATTCCCAGCTCTTTTGTATGAATGTTCAGGTCTTCCTCATAGGTGTTTCCAAGCATTTCACATTCATAGGCACCATTCATGCAGTTGATATTTAAAGCATGCGTGAGATGAGCAGTGATCCCGCCATTAAGAGGACTGGTGCTAAGAACCCTTGTTTTTCCCGGAAAAGAAAAAACAGTACATCCCTTCTTTTGAAAATAAGTAAAAGTATCATTCATAAACATTCCTCTTTTTTGTCTGTTCAATACAGATTTTGTTGTTATTAGGAAAAGTATTCTACTTTGAATCCTGACTGCTGGCAGTATCTGTCTACTTTAGAACCTTTATAACAGCGGATCGTAGCCGCTTTGTTGATGATCCATTCCCCGATAAATTCAGGATCATGGCGAATCTCCAGATACTGCAGGCGGTTACATCCATGAAAGATCCATTTTCCAAGGTATCTGACATTGGGCGGAATCACCACAGAGGTCAGATTACAGCACTTAAAAAAAGCACTCTCATCAAGAACTTCCAGCGAATCAGGCAGCTGCAGCGAATCCATTCCGCAGAAATAGAAAGCCTGCTTTCCGATAACCCTTAAATCCCCCCCCGGAAAAGAAATACAACTCAGTTTCTTACATTTATAAAAAGCCCTGTCATCGATTTCTTCCAGAGAGGCAGGGAAAACAACTTCCGTAAGAGTAGCGCATTCTGAAAAGGCATTCGGACCGATAAATGTCAGTTTGCTGTTCGGGGCGAACTCCAGACTGTTCAGTTTCCGGCCATTGTTAAATGCATTTTTTGGAATACTGGTAAGGCTGGCGGGAATTTTGACTTTTTTCAGAGAAATGCAGTCTGAAAATACCCCTATGCCAAGTTTTTGCAGATGTTCAGGAAGCTCTATTCTGCTTAACCGGGAACATCCCTGAAAGGCTTTGTTTCCAATCTGTTCCATTTCATAGGGAAATACCACAGAACGAATATCAGGTCTGTTAAAAAAGGTTTCTGCTGAGATAGCGCGGCAGTTTTGTGGAAGTTCCATATTCTTCTCAATATACTGTCCGCAGTTACGACGCGTAAGTGTCAGAGAATTTGACATAAAAAAATACTCCTTTGCTGATAGACAATGTTGTTTTCTCTGCATGGGAGTAGTATGGACTATGATAAAAATAACAAGGTACCGATAACTGCTGGTGTTCTATATTCCTTAAAAGGAACAGAGAAAACATATGTAAGGATGATACTTCTGTAAAAAAGAGAACACTAAAGAAGATCACCCTTCCATTTCCTATTGCGTGTAGTTAATGGCGGCAGTTTATAGCAGGTATTCTGACTCACGCAGTAACGCCATGTCTCTCCTTCTCGCATAACGATGCAATGGATATGAGATATGGCTGCACGTATACAGCAGCACGACTGTTCAGGATTCTGACCTGATTCCCTCTTAGCTGAAAGTCCGACATTTCTATACCGTGACTGACAGAACTAAAAACCGGTAATTGTCAATGAATGTTCGATTAAATTGTATTATACACTTTTTTGGAGAAAAGACAACAAATTTTTTGAGGGGGAGACAAAATCAGGGAGGGGACGCGCAGGGAAAGCGTTTCTTTTCTGTGCGCTGGTTATTGGATGTGTGGGGATTTGTATGATTTGCAGGTAATGTTTTTGGTTTTGAATAATTGCGCGTCGCATTCTCGTTACTTTAGGAAGAAAGTTATACCAGCCAGTGCAGTCCGCTGTCACCGGAAGTAGGGAAAAGATATGCGGAACCGTCCAACCGGAAAGAGAGAGGATCATATAGGGATGGAAACAGAGTCTATAATGCAGATGCGGTAGGCGCATATAATATCCTGAGAAAATATCACTCCGTATCCGGAGTAAAAAAAGAACTGTCCGTAACCGGACTGAAAACACCGGAAATAATAAAAGTAGCTGTATAGCTCTAAAGAGCAAACAGTAGTGGTGCCATGGATGCACCCTGAAAAAAGGCGGTATCCCGCCTTTTTTCAGATGCTCTGGTAACTCAGTTACCGAGTAATTCACTGACATAATAAAACGGCTGCGGAATGAACCGCAGCCAGTAATAAGTTTCATCTGTTTACCTTTCGTCAAAAGCAACAAAATCCGTATGATGTCCTACATATTTGTAAGCAGGACGAATGATCTTATTTGCATTAATCAGTTCTTCCAGACGGTGAGCACTCCAGCCTGGCATACGCGCAATAGCAAAGATCGGAGTAAATAATTCTTCCGGAATACCAAGCATGCTATATACAAATCCACTGTAGAAGTCTACGTTTGCGCAGACATTCTTAAACAGTTTTCTATGTTCCATAATCAGCTTGCCGGCAATGTTTTCTACTCTGTCATAAAGCTCAAATTCCTCTGTCATTCCCTTTTCCTCAGCAAGTGCCTGGGCAAAACGTTTCAGGATCACTTCTCGGGGATCGGAAAGTGTATAGACTGCATGTCCCATACCATAGATCAGCCCTGCATGGTCAAATGCTTCTTTATTCAGAACCTTCTGGAGGTAAGTTATGATTTCATCTTCGTTATCCCAGTGATCTACATGAGACTTCAGATCAGCAAACATATTCTGAACTTTCAGGTTTGCTCCACCATGACGAGGTCCCTTCAGAGATCCGATGGATGCTGCAGTAGAAGAGTAGGTATCTGTACCTGAAGAAGTTACCACATGAGTAGTGAAAGTGGAGTTATTACCGCCGCCATGCTCAGCATGAAGGATCAGTGCAATATCCAGAACTTTTGCTTCCAGTTCTGTGTATTTTCCATCCGGGCGAAGCATAAGAAGAATGTTCTCGGCAAGAGAAAGCCCTTTCTGCGGATTACGGATAAATAAGGTATCATCCTTTCTGAAATGGCGATATGCATGGTAAGAATATACGGCAATTTCAGGAAGCTTTGCAATCAGTTCCAGAGACTGGCGAAGTACATTTTCAGGAGAAATATCTTCCGGATTGTCATCATATGTATAGAGAGCCAGAACACAACGCTGCATGGCATTCATAATATTGGCATTGGTTCCCTTCATAACAACATCGCGGACAAAACGACCGCCAAGCTCCTCCATATCAGACATCATATCCAGAAATCTGGAAAGTTCTTCCTTATCAGGGAGCTTACCGAAGATCAGAAGATAAATTGTTTCTTCAAATCCAAAACGTCTTCCGTTCAAACCACTGATGATATCCTGTACATTGATTCCCTGATAGTATAAACGTCCATCAGCCGGAATCTGTCTGCCGTTGATCAGATTATAACCATTAACATCAGAAATCTCTGTAAGACCGGTCAGAACACCCTTACCAGCGGAGTCACGAAGACCTCTTTTTACATTATATTCTACATACAGATTTGGATCGATATGATGATTCTTGAGCAGTTCCTGTTCAAAGAATCTCATTTTGTCACGAAGCTGTCCGGAATCTTCCAGACTCATCATTTCATGTTTTTCCATAATATCATTCCTCATTTCCCCGTTATTTATCTACAGCAATACTCGCAAATTCACTTATAGCAATACTCGTAAATAATGCATATTATAGTGAATTTTATTAAAAAACACTGATACAGTGAATTGCAGATGCATCCTTGCGATCAGTGTTTTGCTATGGCGAACATTTGTATTTGTACCTATTTAAACATTGTACAGTAAAGTGATGGGAAAGGCAAGATAAAGATTGTATTTTTTTTCATACAATCATATTAAAGTGATAACGCTTTAAAATTATACAGAAGGAAAATTATGAAAAATATAACACAAAATCATGGAACGTGCTATAATAGCCAACAGAAAGCATGATAAAGGGGAAGTGAGAAAAGAAATGTCAGAAAGAAAAATGAAACGAGTTGAGGACTCCTTAACAGAGCAGTCTCATTTATTAATGCCAAAGTGTCTGAATGCCGCAGGTTATCTGTTTGGCGGACAGCTGCTTGCATGGATTGATGAAACAGCAGGTATTGTTGCCAAGCGTCATGCGGAAATGAATGTGGTAACTGTTGCAGTAGACAATATGTATTTCAAAGCCGGAGCCAGAGTGAACGATACCATCGTTCTCATCGGACGGCTTACACATGTGGGACGTTCTTCCATGGAAGTACGTATTGATACTTA
>OGKE01001010.1_pt1 | contig 21341 bp, 14 predicted proteins | sample 1572341 | NCBI WGS metagenome assembly OGKE01 (sample SAMEA2582091, study PRJEB24529) | metagenome | biome: Human gut stool | place: China | collected 2011
AGGATTATCCGTTCTGTGTAGGGACAGAACGATAATTAATAAATGGGGCGGAAAACTTACTACCCTGAAATTAAAAAACACATAAAAAGGAGAATGTAATTATGAACAAGAAACAGAAGAGCTTAACTAACAAAGGTTTCTCCCTGGTAGAGTTGATCATCGTTATCGCTATCATGGCAGTACTGGTTGGTGTACTGGCACCTCAGTTCTTAAAGTATGTTGAACAGTCTCGTAAGTCAAAGGATATCCAGACTGCAAATAGTCTCCAAACTGCATATTTAGCAGATATTGCAGATTCCACACTCACCAGTAATGTAGGAACAGCTACAGCACCTTTGGAAATCACGGGAACAGCTGGAGCAAGTAGCGCAGCTCGTCCTTCTACCGTTAATGAGACACCGACTGTTTCTGGTACTGAATCAGGAACAGAACCACATTTTTACGTATATGCTAACGTAAATGATGGCATTTGCAAGATTTATGTAAAAGTGGGATCAACTTATTACGAATTAACATCTACAGATACTTCAGTTACTAATAACGCAACAGCATATAAGAATCTGTAAGAAAATTAGAAATTGAAAGGCACCTGACATGCTTCCAACAATCCTTCTCTACATAGTCGTATTCCTTTATGGAATCGTGATCGGTAGCTTCCTCAATGTGTTGATCTACCGTATCCCGAAAAAAGAGAATATTGTAACGACCAGGTCTCACTGCATGAACTGCGGTTACCAGCTGAAATGGTACGACCTCGTACCTCTTTTCAGCTATCTGGTACTGGGAGGCAGATGTCGGAAATGCAAGGCACATATCTCCGTTCAGTACCCCGTCATCGAGGCACTGAACGGAGTGCTGTACCTGATCGTATTCTGGAAATATGGGATGAGCGTGGATTCCCTAGTCTACTGCTTGTTGTTTAGTGCACTTCTTGCTTTAAGTGTGATTGATTTCAGAACATATGAGATCCCTGTGGGATTTAACTTATTTATACTGGCACTGGGGCTGATCCACGGAGCTTTCCACTATACACAGTGGTTGGAGTTTGGGATCGGCTTCCTGTGTGTCAGTGTATTTTTGCTTCTATTGTATTATGTTACCGGAGGCAGAGCCATCGGTGGCGGAGATGTGAAGCTGATGGCAGTCTGCGGACTGTTACTCGGCTGGAAACTCATTATTTTCGCATTTTTACTGGGATGTATCATTGGTTCCGTGATCCATCTGATCCGTATGAAAGTAAGCGGCGAAGGACATGTCCTCGCTATGGGACCATATCTCTCCGCAGGGGTGGCAATCGCTGTCCTGTGGGGCAATGAATTCTTACAGTGGTATCTGAATTTTTATTTATAAGAAGATACTTGCATTTCGAACACGATTTCAGAAAGTTCTTCAAAGATTCCGCGATGGCGGAAGGCTTTTGAAATACGATAAATACCGGGAAGAGGAAGGGTAGAAATATGGCAATGAACAATCGCGTATTGAGTATTGAGATCGGCAACTCTTTTACGAAGATCTGCGAGATGGACTATAAGGTGAAAAAGCCGAAGGTCTATAAGGTACTGACAGTGGAGACACCGGAGGGCATCGTGGTGGATGGTATGTTGCAGCCGACACAGGAGTACGCAGACCATCTGGTGAATGCACTGGGAACGAACGGCATCCGTACGAAGAAAGTGCTGTTTACCATTTCTTCTACCAGAGTGGCAAGCCGTGAGGTACAGATTCCCAATGTCAAGGCGAACAAGATCGAGGCACTGGTGAAGACCAATGCCAGTGACTATTTCCCGGTGGATCTGACCCAATATGAGATCGGACATTATCTGGCAGGCGGTCTGACCGAGAACGGGAAGCTGCGTGTCATGGCACTGGCGGTGCCCAAGGCACTGTTAGACAGCTATTATCAGCTGGCGCAGATGTGCGGCTGGGAGGTGGAGTGCTTCGACTACAGCAGCAACAGCTTATACCAGATTCTCCGCGATGAGAAGTCCGAAAAAGTTACCATGGTCATCAAAATCGATGAGAACAGCACCATTGTGACCGTGCTTTCCGCCGGTAAGGTGTTATTACAGAGAACGGTGGCTTACGGTGTGCAGGATGCTATTGATACTATGATCGCTTCCGGAGCCTATGCCGTGAACGATCCCATGAGTGCGGTAGAACGTTTCCAGAAGAAAACATGTCTGAACAGAGTACTTCATCAGGGAGACAAAGTCTGGGAAGAAAATGCCGGACGCTGGGAAGATGAGGATGCCGGTAATGTGGAAGTCACGGAAGCGAGACAGAAGATCACCGCTTCGCTGGAGCCTCTGATCGTGGGTGTGAGCCGTGTCATTGACTTCTATGATTCCAGGAACAGTGAAAATCCCATTGAAAAGTCCTATGTTACTGGTCTGGGCGGCAGCTTCAGCGGCATGAGCAAGCTGTTCACCAACTGTCTGGAGCGCAAGGTACATACCCTGTCCGAGATGGATGACAAGATCGGCATGAGCAAGGCCATCCGTTCCACCAGACCCGCAGCCTATATTTCCTGTCTGGGTGCGGTGCTCGCCCCTGTGGGACTGATCGACAAGAGCACCCAGAAGTCCAAGGGACTGACCGTGGTCAGCGGCACGAATTATACCTTCGTCAGTGTGGCAGTACTGGTGTTGGGAGTGATCCTGTCCATCGCCATGGCAGCCACCTCTGTGACCAGATATCTGGGAAATGTGGCGCAGAATGTGTATCTGCAGAACCGGGTACAGGAGTTGCAGCCGGCACAGGCGGTATACAACGATTATCTGGCGGCAGTAGCCCAGTATGATAAATACACATATTTATATGCTTATACCCAGACTCCCAATGAGAATCTGGTGGAGTTCATCAATGAACTGGAACAGATCCTGCCGGACAGCTTCTATACCAACAGCTTCAGTTCCGACCAGACCGGTATCAGCATGTCAGTGACGGTGGAAGGGAAAGCAGCGGCAGCCCGTACGATTCTGAATATCCGCAATATGCAGAGCATTGATGATGTAGAGATCAGCAATATTACGGACAGCAAGGATGAGACCGGCACGTCCATAGTGACTTTTTCCATTACCGGAAGCTATAAGGAGCTGACGGATGAGACCGAAGAGAGCGGTGAGGCACAGTCCGACACCCAGACAGCACAGTAGGAGGCAGCGGAAGATGAAGGTTAAAAAGAGTGAAATTCAGCTTTTGATCGCAGTGATCGGTGTTCTTATTGCTGTGTGTACTTATTTTCTGGTATATTCCAAATTTAATGAAAAATCAGATGCTCTTGAGGCGGAGAATGCCACTTTGTCATCCCAGGTGGCAACGCTGGAGATATTAGATCAGCGTAAGGCGGACTACATTGAGGCTACCGGGAAGATGCAGTCCTATATCACGAATTTTGAGAACCGCTTCCCGGCAGATATCTTACCGGAAGACAGCATTATGATGGTAAAGACATTGGAAGATTATACTCGTACCGAGGTGGCAAATATTGCATTCGGTTCCGAAGCAGAGGTGGTGTATACTCCTGCAGCGGATGCGGCAACGACGACTGCGGATGCAACAGCTGCCACGGATGCAGCAGCAGCCGATGCTGCGGCAGATACCACAGCAGCTGCCGCAACGACGGCAGCAAGTCCGGTATCTACGGACGGTACTGCTTATGCAGATACCCATATGTATGAGGTACCCCTGAGCATCAGCATTTCCTGCACCTATGACGATTTCAAGGGACTGGTAAGATACATCTACAATCAGCAGGAACGTGAGAGCATCCAGGGCGTCAGCATCAGCTACAACGAGACCGACGGAATGCTCACCGGCAACATGACCATGAACACCTATTATCTGCTGGGAACCGATAAGGTATACAGTTCACCTTACATCCCGGATATGCAGATGGGCGTAGACACTATTTTCGGAAACGTGGAATAATAGATTTGCAATCATAGCAGTATACGACTGCTTGCAGGCAGGATACTGCTATGATTAGCAAATCAAACAACCATGAGCAGGGAGGACGATAGTCCGGAGTGCGAATGGTTGTCCGGTTTCGGGAGCACGGAGTGCGGAGAGACCGGTATTAGTCAGAAGCAGGAAGGACGACTCACATGCAGAAGAACACGGAGAGAAGACAACTGAATAACGAAGGCTTTTCTCTGATTGAACTGCTGATTGCCATCGTGATCCTGTCGATCATCGTTGTGCCGCTTTTGCACAGCTTTGTGACTTCTGCCAGAACCAATGCCAAGTCCCGCAACACCATGCATGCCACGGCCATCGCAGAGGATGTCATGGAGCAGTTCGAGGCACATACACTGGAGGAGATGGCAGACACCTATGAGACGGCCACTCCCACTGATTTCACTAACAATGTGCAGAGAGATGTCTCTCTGGATGTGGACGGAGACGGCGCAGCAGAAGATGGTATCTGGCAATATACCTTCCGGGATGAGAAGACGACTTCCGGCACCTATGATGTGGTAGTAACACTGGATCCTAACGGCTACCCGGAACTGAATGAGAAGGATATCGTAAATATTCAGAACCTGGCAGGCAATCTGAATGCGGTATATTCCGAATCGGAAGATGCCGCACAGGAGGCTTACGGTTATTTTGAAGCGTATTCCGGCGGCAGAGACGTTATGGAGATTGCCAGGAATACTACCAAGACCATCGAAATATCCATAGACAGCAGCCGCATTTTACTGGATCTGGGAGACGGAGAGAGTGTAGAGACAGATGTGTATCTGGTGACGGCCTCCACAGTCTATCATTGCAATTCCGCCATCCTTACGGGCATCAGCGGAGACTACCCCCAGAACGGTACGGATTATGTGATCTTTTCCAACGAAGAGGCGGTAAGAGCCAAAGCGGCGGAACTTAAGAAACAGAAGGAGAGTGGGAACCCGGTGGACAGTGAGGAGATCATTTCCCAGCTGGCCAATATCATTGTGTGCCTGCAGCCCAGAGTGGAGGCTACCCAGAGTGCGGTGATTTCTGCGGTAGACAAAGTGATCGTAAATAACCCGAAGAATGTACAGACAAATCTGTTCCTGGTGGAGCAGACTCCGTCAGCGGAGAGAATAGACAGCTTCACGGACGAAAGCACCGGTTTTAACCCGTATTCCTCCTGGAACAACAATTACAAGGCGGCATTTGAACTGCGGGAGACCTGGCCGGGCTGGATGTCCTCTGCGGGAGCCAGCATTGATTCCGCCTGTAGACTGCGGACGAATCTGGTGAAGCGAAGCAATACGGAATACATTTTCAATGATCTCAGCGTGTCCGGTGCGGCAGGAAATGCTGTCGGAGATGTGGCGAAGGATATTATGGGTGCGGACGGCGGTCTGACACCGACGGAGCGACGCAACCGTATCTATGACATGCGGGTACAGGTGTATGTAAAAGATATGATCGGAGTGCAGTCCCCCGTACTTACCATGACGGGAACCGTGATCGAATGATCTGACGGACGCAAGATAGAGGAGATACCGGAAGGAAGACGAGAAACATGAAGATATGCGGAAGAAATCCCAAAATATTTTCAAGGGTAAGACAATTCCACAGACGAACGGACAATAAGGGCTCAGCAATGGTCGTTGTGATCATTGCCATGGCCTTTATTGGCATTTTAGCCAGTGTTTTGATGTATATGTCACTGCTGAACTATCAGATGAAGGTGAACAATCTCAAGGCGAAGGACAACTTTTACTCCGCAGAGACTGTGCTGGATGAGATCCGGACGGCTATGGGAGAGCGGGTGTCCGCTTCTGTCGGAAGTGCCTATGAGCTTGTCCTGAAAAATTATGAGGCAACCTCCGCAGAGGAGAAGCAGAACAAACTGAGATATTATTTCCTGAAGGATATGCAGGATTATTATGCAGTGACAGGAAGTATGAATATCAACAACTATGATCTGACCAAGCTGTTCAACAGCCTGTCTTCGGAGATAAAGAGGGGGACGGTGCTAGAGACATTGAATGACTCCGGGGAAGTAGTGTACCGGATGGCTCTGGACAGCAGCGGCAGTCTGAAGGTATATGTAATGACAACGGATCCGGTGACGGGCAACAAGGAGAGAGTGGAGACCACGGATATTCCTACCGGACGTTTTCAGTTGTACACCGACGGACTTTCCTTCTGCGGTCTGAAAGTGACTTATACGGATACCGATGGCTATGTGTCCGTGATCCAGACCGATATCCGGGTGAAGATGCCGGATATGGATTTTGCACAGGCAGTGACGCTGCCTTCTATTACGGGAATCTCCATGGTGGCACAGGAGAATATTCAGGCGCTTCCTTCCAATCCTGCGCTATACAGCATCAATGTCATCGGCGGCAGCTTTTATGCGAACCGTTTTATCGTGGGCAGCGAAGAGCCCGGCAAGGGTAACGGTGTGACGGTGGAATGGAAAGAGACCACCGGCAATGCAAACGAAGACAAGCGTATGGTGATGGCTTCCGACTTATATCTGGGAGAAGGAGCCACACTTACCACAGATCAGTACGGTGAAGTATGGGCAGGTTCCATTGCCATGAACGGAGGTATTCCGGGCAATACGGGAAGCAACGGAACGTTGAGCTTTCAGGGAAACAACGTATATGTGGCCGGAGACCTCAGGATGACCGGGGAACGGAATGTATTTACCGCCGGAGCACAGATCGACGGAGAATATGCCGGACAGTATATCGGCTTCGGCAACGGAAAGGGCGTGGACAGCAGCGCCATTCTGGTCAACGGCACGGATACGGAGATCTATCTGAATGAATTGAAGAATCTTACGCTGGCCGGAAATTCTTACATTTCTCTGACGAAAGCCAAGGATGGAATTACCAGTGAGGATGGTGTGAGCAACACCGGAGTACAGGATGTGATGATGGGACAGTCTATCGCTGTGAAGAGTGACCAGCTGGCTTACCTCGTTCCGGCGCAGTGTATCGGCGTGGATGCTTCCGGCAAGACCGTGTTAAACGGTGCCAGCAACCCGATCACGTTGGAGCAGTATAAGGACAAGATCAGGGACCAGGCGGATGTAACGGAAGTGGCATTGAATATTCCGTCCGCTACCCTGAATGGTCATACGCTGGCCGAGTACGGACTGACCCAGAACAATATCCAGAAGATTTTCAAGCGGATCAACAGCAAGATCACGCTGGTGTATTATTATGTAAGCTTTGACAGCACCTCTGATACCGCGAGAGCCAATGCCAACCGGTATTTTCAGGATTATTACGGTGCCAACCAGCAGACCATGGAAGCCTATACCGGTCTGTATACCAAAGCCATTCAGGTGCGTGGACAGCAGAACGGAGCGTACATCATGCATCTGGCAGGCAATGTGGCCATGTATGACAGCAGTGCGGCTGCGGGAAGTCAGGAGAAGCTGTTGGATGCCACACTGACCAGTGATGGTGCCAATGCAGGATATCAGGCACTTTTGGCATCGGATCAGTTGAAATTCCAGGCATTGTCCAAGAAGATGATCGATGTCTATGAGCAGCTGCTTCCTTCGGAGAAGACGGATGCAGCCAATGCTTATACCAATCTGGTAAATGAAGGGGAGATAACGACCTTCCATGCTGTATTAAACGGCAGTACCGGAAATAAGGTGGAGTCAAAATATTTCGGCAATACCACAGGAAGCCTTGCGGAGCAGGGATATAAGGCAGTTATTGTAAAGGGTGATTATACCTATCCGGAAGCCGGATTCGGCGAGTTCAGTGGACTGATCATTGCTACCGGAGATGTCAAAGTGACAAAGGAATTCCAGGGAACGATCCTGTCCGGCGGAACGATCACACTGGATCAGAATGTCAATGTGGAACCTGACCGGGATGCGGTGCTTCATGCCCTGACCTATTCCAGAACGATCGTAGATGCTGCCGGTAAGACACAGGAATATCATGTGGTAGATTTTTTAAATGGCGGAGACGGTTACCTGAGCAGTAACGGTAAGTCCTATAAGAACAGTGATATAAATCTGGGAGATTTGATAGTTTATGAAAACTGGCAGAAAGAATAACAACAGTGGTTTTTCCCTGGTGGAGCTGATCATTGTCATTGCGATCATGGCGGTGCTGGTGGGGGTGATGGCCACATCCATTACATCCCTGACCGGCAGGAGAGTCCGGAAATGTGCGGACGAAATTGTGACAACACTGGAGCGGACCAGAGTGCTGACCCTCGGAAAAGAACAGAATCAGGTGGAGTGCGTTATCAGTTATGATACCGACAAGAAAGAATATAAGGCGCAGATCTTACAGGGGAGAACGGTGGTAACGGACCGGACACTGGGAAAAGAACCTATTGATATCAAGGTATATTTTGAAGGAGATTCCACGGGATATTCCCTGACGGAACTGAAAGGATCCGACAGCCTGTTACCTTATGTTTCATCTTCAAAGGGGCTGCATCTGGTGTTTAACCGTGCATCCGGGGCCTTTGAGAAGGATACCTGTACGGCAAACAATGTGTTGAAGGAATATTGTCTGAAAATCGTCGTAAGCAACGGAACGAGAAACATAGAAATCACAACGGTCGGCAAGACCGGCAAGATCCTGACGAAGTAAGGAGGTTGACCATGGGGATTGGTAAGAAAGGATTTACTCTGGTAGAGATCATCGTATCTCTTGCAATCATGACCATAGTAGCAGGTGCGGTGGGAGCATTCGTGATCGCCGGCAACAATTCCTATATGCGGGGAAACAAGGAACTGACTCTGCAGGAAGAAGCCCAGCTGACCGCCAACCAGATGATCGATCTGATCATTGATGTGGAGAAGGGTATCAGCTTTTCCAATCTGACAGATCAGGAAGCGGTTGATGTTGATGGCAATGTGGCAAAAGACGTTAACGGCATGGAAGTAACAAATGCCAGTGTCAGCGAGTTGCGTCTGATCAATAATGACAACAGCTATATGATCCGTTGGCAGGGGGGTGCCGGAGCGGATTATGCCGATGCCAATCAGGTGTATCTTTATGAGGTAACAAATACTAAGGACGGCGAAGGCAAAGTTGTGGTAGGAGATTTTGATACAGCCAGGCCCGCACTGATGGCAGAGCATGTCAGCAGCTTCAGCGTGGACCTCAGTGAACTGGATAAGCGGAAAGTCGTTCTGAACATGACCTTTACCTATCAGGACAAGTCCTATGATATTTCCGAGACCATCAAGCTGAGAAATGATCTGAGCTCCGAGCCGTCCAGCATCTATTCCTGGATCAGCGGCATCCGTATCATTCCCGAGCACGCAGATCTGAAACAGGGACAGGCTTTCGTCTTCGATTACGAGATCACCGGAGACGAGGAAGCCATTGCTCAGGGCGTGACCTGGGCCGTAAGTTATCAGGATGGCAGCGCATGTAAGAGCACCATCAGCGGTAACGGTAAACTGAGTGTGGCAGCGGATGAGACCATAGCAGAGAATATTCTGACAGTAACCTGTACCGCCGTAGCGGATCCTACCATAGCGGCAACGGCTACCGTAACGGTACAAAAGCATATGGTGGATTCTCTGGATATAGAACCGAAAGATGCTTCGGTGATTCAGGGGGACAGCCTGCAGTACTCTTATACTATGGAAGGAACAGAAGAGGCTAAAAATGCCGGGGTGACCTGGAGCGTGGCAAGAGTGGACGCAACTGGACTTAAGGCAGGAACCACGATAAATGGGAGCGGTCTTTTGACGGCTGACAGATATGAGCCGACCGGAACACTTGTGCTACAGGTAACCTGTACTTCCGTGGCGGATCCCGGAATGTCTGCATCCACAAAGGTATCGGTATTACCCTATACCAACATTGACGGAAAATATGATGCAACACTGATTGCCAAGAATCTGACCACATATGATTTTACCGAAGGAAGTACGGAAAAGATCGGTTATAAGGCATTGATTGAATGTCTGCCGTCCTGGGCGGATTACAGAAATGGTTATCCACAGATTGAGTGGAGTGTGGTAGATGATTATGCCAATAATTACAAAATAACCGGTTTGACAGATTCTGATGGTCGACAGTTCCAGGCAGAACTGGAATGTGGAAATATGACGGATACGGTAGTACGTGTACGTGCGGTGATAGCTTTATCAGTAGATATTAAGATTACCAGAGAAATCGATATTACAATCCCTCCCCTGAAGACGGTTGTAAACGCGAAGGAACCGTATATTTACTCCAGTCAGTTTGTATTAAACCGTAATGGAAAAATTAATTGCGAGATTCGAAATTATAAAGGGGAAGTAAATTGGAGATTTGCAGATATTCCCAGTGAGCTGAATAATGATTTCAAGGTATGGAACGGAATACAAAAATCATATCAGGTCGGTTTTGAAGTCTATGACGGAGCATATGATAATGTTCATCAGGAAGGCTATCTGACAACAGAAAATACGGGAGAATCTACAGAGGTAAGAGCACTTAGCTATATTTCCTGGGATACCGAATATCGTCTGAAGCTTCAGGCATGGAGCCCGGATGATTCCACATTAGTGGCCGAAACGGTAATACTGGTGCCGGTAGTGGATATCTTATTTGCCAATGATCAGCATGTGATTACGGTGCTGAGACCTACCTGGACGAATCGTTATGATCTGCATGCGTATGGTTTTGAGTCTGGAAGAGAGAAAGGACATAGAGCAGCAAAACTGGCAGGATATTTCCAGGGAGAACTGCCGTTGGATTCCAACACGAAATTTGCAGAAATTGATAATATGCATCTTCCTTTTTCGCAGGTACAGTTTGATATTGGCGCACATGAAGAAAATGATTATTTAATTATGACCATTTATGATGAACGATATCCGGATCATAAGAGAAATCTTTTACTGGAAGTAGAGAAGAATCCGGAGTGGTGGGAATGGAAGGATAATAAATGACCATGAATTGGAAACGCAATTCAAAAAAGTATATAGCAGGAATCCTCACCATAGCTTTGGCCGTCGGAGCCGGTCAGAGCTATGGCTCTATGGAGGTCAGTGCGCAGGAAAGAACCCTTCCGGGTATTGAAAAACTGGTACAGGATACGGTAGCTTCTTCTGATGGTACTTTCCATATTCTGGAGATCGTTCCGTCGAAGGAAAATGCCACGATCGGCTATCTGGCAGGCGGCGAGGAGCCGGTATCTGAGGGCAGAAAGCTTTCCGAGATGCCGTCAGCCACAGAGCGTCAGACAGCTATGGACAGTCTGGATGCTGCAAAGTTTCCGACGACAGGTCCGGTTACTTTTTCTGCCTACAGCGAAAGCACCGGAGCTTCCAGAACCGAGGACGTAAGAGGACGCTTTGTATTCCGACAGGACGGATCCGGCAGATACAATTACCAACAGATCGATGCGGTCTATCGTGAGATTGCCAATGGGGAGACGGTAGCAGCAGGAGAACGTTATAACCGATACAGTGCATTGGAGGCCGCTGGAGACAGTAACCGGGATGCCAAAAGCGTGACTCCGGTATTTTCCCATAGATCTACCGGAGGAAGCAACGGACTGGAGACTACGATTATCAATGGTTCAGACAGCGCCAGGGGATATGCGCAGGGCTTATATGCAATTTCGGAGACGGATCTGGCCGCTATTGATAAAACGAGTTTTCAGGCAAAAGATTATGTGGACAGGACAATCTATCAGAAGATAGGTACGGGTGAGACTGCCGTTTATACCTATCTCGGACAGATTGTATACGGTACCGATGCGGCACTGCCGGATGGATTAAAGACTACGTCCAGGGGGGTATCCGGAAATGATGCAGGTACTGCTGTGCAGGCACGCACGACATCCGGAGGAGATGCGATAGCAGCCTATTCTGCCGGAGATATTACCCAGAATCTCTACATCCTGGATCATGCACAGCCGGATAGCGCACAGCTTTTGGCAAAATGGGATGATGTTTCGAAGGCATATACATTTGAGACCATAGCCAGTGCCTATCTTGTGGATTTCACAGCAAATGATAACGGCGACTATTATGTATCTGCAATGACAGTAAGTGACAAGGCCGGTGATTACCGTCTGATCGATACCTATCGTAAGGATGAGGCCGGCAGTTACAAGCTGGTTACACCGGGCTCTCTTCAGGTGACCTATAAGGATGAGACGGGATTTGACACCGCCAACAGCTATGATTTTGTAGGGGATGACAGAGAGGATGCTACGGAGACTATTGCCTATAACGGCGGTTTCTACAACAAAGAATGGTTCAAGAAAAATGTCCTGAATCTGTCCGGTACCAGTCGTTATGAGAGTGGTACAGCCACCGGAGACGATATCGATACACTGAAGATCGAAGTGACAACACTTACCCTGCAGGAACTGGCTGATCTGGCAGATGCTTCCATTACAGCGGAGGATTCTTATTGTGGAATTGATCTGGCAGATGTGGATCTGTTCTATTTTTCCGGACAGGGAACTTACGGAGCAGAGCCGTCCAATATGGTCTCTGCGGCAACTTTGATTACAAAGATGGCATTCGGTGTGGATGATGGCGGAACCAGAACCATGGCATCCAGGGTGCCGGTGGTCATGGATTATAATTTTTATGCCAAGAACAGCACCCAGAGCAATGAAGTGTTGACGAAACTGGCATTGACTCTGCTGCAGGTGTCGGATGACAATGTGGCAAACGCAATCGCAAGTCAGGGAGATTCCTATTGGGAAAATGTAAGTGTCGATACGCTGAAAAGCGCGGCAGAGGGAAATATCAGATCCTATGCGTCTGCAATGCAGGCGGCAAATGCGGATACCCTGACGTTGGATACCTTGAAGGAATACCTGAACGAAAATGTATACCTGAACAACGACAGTTCCAAAGCTTATGCGGCAGAGGATTATCTGACGGATCTGAAGTCAGATACGACAAGAGCATGGATCTACACGGATGTCCTGAAAGAGATCCGCTACGAGAATTTTCTGATCACACAGGAAAATGCCACGGCGGTCACTTTGAATGAAGAGATCAGCAAAGCTTCCATCACCAGATATATTATGAACTGGTATATGCACAGAAGCCAGGTAAAGGACAGCCTTGCGGTATTGGATCTGGAGCCCTGTTATGATTTCGGAACCGGAGCTTTATCTGCAGATTCCGTGAAAGGATTTCTGGGGCAGAGCAGTTACGGTGGAAGGATTTCCATTACCCAGATGGCTTCCGCAGAGTTCATTGGCAAGATAGAGGATCTCAACGATCGATATGATATGATCTATGTGGGTGCCCGCACCGGAACCATGAATGTGAAAAACAATCAGACCGTTTACAATGACAGTTCCATGAATGGGCTGATCTATACGCATATCGGGGATCTGTATGATTATAAGGATGAATCGGATGATAACAAGAACCGTCTGAAGGATGATTCTTTAAGTCACACTTCCAATCAGTATCGGGGACCCGGAAACGATATGAACTCCACCAGAGAAAAGGAGTTCGAGCAGTATATTTCCGCCGGGTATCCGGTAGTATTTGCGGATGCACTTCTGACGGGAATTGACGGTAAGGTGAGTGCCAATACGGCAACAGTGGACGAAAGTTCCTATTTTTACCAGTTGATACAGTTTGCCTTGTCCACGGATGAAAGCGGCAATTACAAATACTGGCAGGAGAATGTATTTGCGGAGAGTCAGCTGACGACTGCAGCCCGGGAGACAACGGAGCAGAAGGCGGCCAGAGAAGAGAGACAGAGAAGCTTTGGCAACCATCTGAATCTGTCCAAACTGCAGATCGAATGGGTGAAAAATCTTGGGGAAGATTATATTCCTACAGAGCTGCATTACAACGGGGACGGTATCAACGATGCGTTCCTGAAGATGACGGACGGTAAGTTCTATCTGCAGTATATTTTTGCTCTGTCCAATGATGCGGCTGCCTCCCAGGTGAGCACGACGTATGATTGCAAGCTGTATATTGATAAGAACTCCGACGGTCGCTTTTCCGGTTCCGATGTGATCGGGCAGACACTTTCTTCCACGGAGGAGCTTTCCGGACTGAATCTGTATGTCAGATCCGGGCAGGAATGGAAGGAAGTGGCGAAGAATGACAGTGGCCATTACGAGCTGCGCACCGGATATACCTATAAGGTAGTCAGAGTGCTGCCGGATGATTATCAGGGAGTATTGCCCTGGAAGATGATCTTCTATGATAATTCCGATGCTCTGGTGAGAACGGCGGTGTCCGGTTATACGGCTGTGGACAGAGGTTCCAGAGTGGATATTCAGGTATTGCAGCTGATGTCCGACAGAAAAGCATCTAATGACAAGACACTGTGGAATCTGGAAAGTGACAGTGATGTAAAGTCACTGTTAAGCGGTATCCGGGAATTTAATGTATCTATTGATTCCGTGAAGACTTCAACTTTTATCAACGGATTGATTTCAGACGATCAGTTGAAAAAGCTTAAGACCGATGAACAGAAGTCGGAAGCCTATTACAATGCGGCATACACCACTTTCCAGCAGTACGATATGCTGATCCTTGGATTTGGAGACAATTATCAGTTCGGAGGCAAGGATCAGAGCCTGAAAAATATGGCAGTATCTGAAGCAATCCGCGATTATATTGAGGATGGCAAGAGTGTCCTGTTTACCCATGACAGCAGTTCGTATATCAACAGTACGGCCGGTAGCGGTAAAAGCTGGTACTGGGGCTACGAGTTCAACAAGACCATGCGTGCGGCGGTAGGACTGGACCGCTATGGTGCACTGAGGGAATATTATGATGACCAGAGGAACAATTACAGGTTATCCGATGCCCAGAGAAAGCGTTATGATGCTTATTACAATATTCTGGACACGCAGTACAATTACGATACGGCATGGAAGCCGGGAACGGACCGGAGCAGTGATCAGACGGTCGGAAATATCGAGGGTACGACCAAATATACGACAGTCCGGTATGTGCAGAATCGGATCAATGCGATCCTGCGGGAAGGAACGTCTTATACGAGTTTCTATTTTCCGATTCGCAATTCTCTGTTTTATCAGGGTATGGATAAGACGACGAACTCTCAGGGGCAGATCACGGTGTTGGGAGATTACAAGGAATTCGGAGACGGTGCCGGTCCTGATATGATCGTTACGCAGGTAAATCAGGGACAGATCACTAATTATCCTTATCAGATCACTACAGAAGAACAGCAGACTCTGACAGTGGCGGCAACACATTATCAGTGGCTGCAGCCGAACATGGAGCTGGATAAGGATGGAGACGGCAAAAATGATATTGTGGTATGGTATTGTCTGTCTGACCTGTCCGACAATGCCAAGACCAGAAAGACACAGACTGAGAGGAACAACGGACGGGGCAATGACAATGGCGTGAACCTGTATAATGTCAGCCCCAAAGATGTGGTAAATAACTATTATATTTACAGCATGGGCAATGTCACGTATTCCGGTGCGGGACATACGGAGCCTACAGGAATGGCGGAGAAGAAGCTGTTTGTGAACACCATGGTAGCAGCTTACAATGCCGGAACCAAGGCACCTTCCGTATTTTTCCGGGATGACAACGGCAACACCATTGACTCCGTATATATGATGTATGATGCTGCCAACAAGATGATCCTGGATCGCAGCAATAAGATTCAGGTGGATTTCAAGGCTACCGATTACAACATCCTGTCTTCAGCAACGGAGATCCGGGTAGAGTTCTTCAAGGAATCCACGGATGCGGATGCCATGGAGATCGCATACGGCAAGGGCACACTGAAGGTGAAGCCTCTGACCGGACTTACAGTGACAAATTCTGCCAAAGCGGAAGTGGGAGCACATGTGATTGCCGGCGGAGACAATCACTTTACGGAAGGTGGAAAGGACTATTATGTCACAGGTACGTCGTATTATTCTGTGACCAGTGACGGTGTATACACGCTGGCATTCCCTGCATCGGAGATGGGCCTGTTCTCCGGCAGCGGCAAGATGACGCTTAACGATCAGGATGCCGCCACCATCTATATCCGTGCTACGACCGTTTACGACAACGGATCCAAGCGAACCGAAGGTGCTGTTAAGAGCTTGACCGTCAGCGCGGCGGAACTGTTTGACCTGGATTAAAGAATTTGCGCTCAAAACAGAAAAGACAAATTGCACAAAGAGCAGGGCTGTGGAAAATAACCAATTTCCGCAGCCTTGTTTTTGTGAGAGTTTTTGGGCGGGATTTTCTTGCAGAATCAATATATGTATGCTATAGTAATCACATCTTAAGAAAGTCTATATAGGCAATATTCTGAAAATGCTTTAATGCGTAGGTGCAGTCGATGGCGGATCGCCGCAAATTCATGGATTGACAGAACAATCGGACAGGGAGAAAACTATTGGAAACAAACGATATTGTGACGAAAAATTTTGAAAGCTATGCGGATGTGGCGGCGGACATAATTAATGTTCTGTTACATGAAGGGAGAAGAAGGGTTAAAGATTATGAAATGTTGTCGGCGGCTACTGAGAGTCTTTACTTGGATAAAGAAAATGGATTGCGAAATCAATTGGAAGATGTAGCAAAGTACCATGTGGTAAATGGGGTGCCTAAGGTATTGTATTTATTTGCCAATCAGACAAAGGTGGATAAGGGCATGGTATTGCGCAAGGCCGGGTATGCAGGTGGAGAATACCGCAGACAATATGAAAAACAAAATCCGAGCCTATATCCTGTGATAGAAATTGTGTTATACTGGGGAAAGAGCAGGTGGAAAGGGGTATGCAGTTTGCACCGGTTATTTGATGAAGAAGGGGCGACTGCAGATATTATATGGAAGTATGTAGATGATGTACAACTTCATGTTTGGGAAATGCGTCATTTACCCAGAGAAATACGAGAGCTTTTTCAAAGTGATATGAGAATCATCGTGGATTATCTTGCAGAGGGAGATAGCTATCGGTCGGACCGAAAAGTGATTCATAAAGAAGCAACAGTTAAGATGCTACGGGTATTATCCGGAGATACAAATGTTGATGATACCGGAGATGCATTAAAAGAAATGGGAATCAAAGAGGAGGATGAGATCAGGGTGTGTGAATTATTTGATCAGTATACAAGAAAAGGGATTGCACAGGGAATTTCGCAGGGGATTTCTCAGGGAGTTGCGCAAGGAATTATTATAATGTGCAAGGATTTTAATACCAGTTATGAAGAAACTTTACAAAAGGTGAGACTGAAACTGAATATCTCAGAGCAGGAAGCTGAGAAAGAAATGAAACTTTATTGGTAAATATGGAATAGAAACTTGACTTTTTCTATGTACTATGATAAATATATACTATACCTACTGGAACAGTAGGAAATATAAAGGGAATAATATAGTATACATAGACATAGGAGGATAAAAAGATGGCATTTGCAGCAGAGACCATATGTGTCCAGGGAAGTAATGAGAGAAAGGATCCGTTCGGCGCCATCAGCATGCCCATTTATCAGAATGCGGCGTATGCGCATCCGGGACTGGGGAAGAGTACGGGATATGATTATTCCCGCTGCAGCAACCCCACCAGAGACGAAGTGCAGAAGACGGTTGCTCTGTTGGAACAGGGAACAGAGGCACTGGCATTTTCTACGGGAATGGCGGCAATCACTGCAATGATGGAAATCTTTTCTCCCGGAGATCATCTGATCGCTACTGATGATCTGTATGGCGGAACATTAAGACTGTGGAACATGATCAGTCACAAGAATGGTATTTCCGTGGATTGTGTAGATACTTCCAACGTGGATACGGTGAAGGCAGCGTTGCGCCCGGAGACAAAAGCTATCTATCTGGAGACACCGTCCAATCCGATGATGAAAGTAGCGGATATTCAGGCAATTGCAGATCTTGCGCATGAGAATGGATGCCTGTTGATCGTGGATAACACATTTCTGTCTCCTTATTTCCAGAAGCCGTTGACATTAGGAGCTGATATCGTGGTACACAGTGGAACCAAATATCTGGAAGGACATAATGATACTTTGTCCGGTTTTCTGGTGGTGAAGGATAATGCTCTGTATGACCAGCTCTATAATATCTACAAGACTACAGGAGCCTGTCTGTCTGCGATTGACAGCTGGTTGTTACTCCGCGGTATCAAGACACTGGCAGTCCGCATGGAACAGCACCAGAAGAATGCTCTGGCCATCGCACACTGGCTGGAACAGAGACCGGAAGTGGAAGAAGTCTATTATATCGGACTGGATTCCAGACCGGATAAGGAGCTGATTGACAGACAGTGCAGCGGATACGGCGGAATGATTTCTTTCCGATTGAATTCTGCGGAGAAAGCTGTCAAAATTCTGGAGAGTGTGAAGCTGATCCGTTTTGCGGAAAGTCTGGGTGGCGTGGAAAGTCTTCTGACCTATCCCATGAAACAGACCCATGCAGATGTACCTGTAGAGGTCAGGGAAGCTCTGGGTGTGGATGAAAAGCTTTTGAGAATGTCCGTTGGTATTGAGAATATTGATGACCTGCTGGCAGACCTGGAGCAGGCTTTTGCCTGAGTGGGGTTGACTGGTATACGTAGTAATTTAGCCAGTTCCGCGGAAAGTTTCACGGAAGTCCCACAACAGACGCAACGAGTCAGGACGTGCAGAAGGTCCTGGTAGAATAGGTACGATTGACAGAAAAATTTAACCTGCAACTTGGGGCCACAGGCAGAAAGCTTGCAGGTTGTCGAAAGGTAAGAGGATTCGTATGGCTACATACAACTTTGATAAAATTATAAATCGTAAGGGAACGAACTGCCTGAAGTACGACTATGCCGTGGAGAGAGGCAAGCCTGCGGATGTGCTGCCACTGTGGGTCGCAGACATGGACTTTACAGTATCGGAGGAGATTACGAAAAGCCTTCACGCGGCGGTAGATCATGGAATCTACGGATACACCCAGCCTAAGGATGCTTATTATAATGCCATAACCAATTGGATGGAAAAGAACCATAATTGGAAGACGAAGAGAGAGTGGATCATGAAGACCCCCGGTGTGGTATTTGCACTGGGTGCAGCGGTAAAAGCTTTCACAAAGCCGGGAGATGCGGTCTTGATCCAAAATCCGGTGTATTATCCCTTTACCAATATCATTAGGGACAATGACCGTAGGGTGATTGATAATACATTGGTATACGAAAAAAGGGTAACTGAAGGAAAGTCGCAGTACAGCATAGATTATGAAGACTTCGAGCGCAAGATCGTGCAGGAGAATATAAAACTGTTTATCCTGTGCAATCCTCACAACCCGGTGGGAAGAGTATGGACCAGAGAGGAACTGCAGTATCTGGGAGAGATCTGCCTGCGCCATCATGTGATCGTAGTCAGTGATGAAATTCACAATGATTTTGTATATCCCGGATTTGAGCATACGATGTTTGCCAATGTGGATCCCCGTTTTGCGGAGTTCACCGTGACTTGCACAGCACCCAGTAAGACCTTCAATCTGGCAGGCTTACAGATTTCCAATATTTTTATCCCAAATGAGACATTGCGGGAAGCATTCCAGAAGGAAATCGACAGGACCGGATACGATGAGCCGAATGCGTTGGGAACGGTAGCCTGCGAGGCTGCATATCGTGGCGGACAGGAGTGGCTGGATCAGTTGAGAGCTTACCTGCTTGAGAATCTGAACTTCCTGCGAGCATATCTGCAGGAGAAAATTCCACAGATTCATCTGGTAGAGCCGGAAGGTACTTATCTGGTATGGCTGGATTGCAGTGAACTTGGGATTTCCGGCAAGGAACTGGATCAGTTTATCGTAGAAAAAGCGGGGCTCTGGCTGGATGGCGGAGCAATGTTCGGACCCAGTGGAGCAGACTTCCAGCGAGTGAATATTGCCTGCCCCAGAGCAACTCTAGAGCTTGCACTGGACAAGCTGAAGGCGGCAGTAGACAACCTGGGCTAGATCCGACAGATTTGATGTGAGCAAAGAAAAATATCTGTGGACGCTTGTTCCGATAGGACAAAAATTATAGCGGTATAATATTAACAGACATATGGTATATTTTTACAATGTTGTCCATATACTGTAACATATCAGGCCATTCATGACTGATCACGGCAGCTTATGCTACGCTTGTGATCCCTGGTGAATGGCCTTTTCGATAGTATTGCCATAAGGAAAGGAGCACACAGTATATGCCAAGAGGACAGAGAAAATCCCTGGAGGAAAAGATCCAGGCAAAACAGGAACTGATCAATGCGTTAAATATCCGCATGGAATCAGAACAGCGTGAGTTAGAAGAATTGTTTGAACAGAAGAAGCGTAAAGAACTGGAAGCGGTGAGTGACATCATCGAGGATGCTGGTCTTGCACCGGAGGAAGTCACGGAAGTCTTACAGCAGTATATTGAGAGCCGCAGAGCAAATGCGTCATAATAGCATATTGTGGTTTATCAGAAGGACCGGACGAACCGGTCCTTTTTGCTGTATAGAAAATGATAGGATTGATTACCTTTAATTAAGAAATAGAGTCAATGTCAAGAGAATATTTATGTAGGGAATTATTGATTTAGAGGAAATATTGTGTAATGATCTGCTGCACCTGATCTGTGGAAATGGGGCATTTGCTTGTCTCATAAGTGGTGATCAGCTGCATGGATGGGAAGATTCCGTTATAGCAGTAAGTTTTCAGCTTATTGCAGACAGTATCACAATAAGGCACATTATCCATCATACCGAAATGCTCCCAGTAGAAGATTTTATTCGCAACCGGATGTAAAATCGTAAAATCCGGATAAGCCGTGAACTCCTTTAACGGCAGCGCCGCTTCATAGCGATAAGGGATTTGGTTGGTATAGAGCAGATTCGATATGATAACTTCAGATTTTGATCGGACTTTATGCCCGGCCAGCGTGGTATGGATCAGATTTTCCGGATGAGAAGGATTAGTTTCATAGCTCTCCGCACACCATTTCTGCGCAGACACCGGAAGCTTGTCCTTTGCAAAATAGCTTTGCAGTAATGGGTAATAAGGAGAAGACTCTGCCAACAGGTCAGAGGATGTCAGAGGCTTGGAACGATTGACTGCTGAATTCTTTTTTTCATGGGATTTTATATAAAAATTGAGCAGGGAGAGTTCTTCTTCGGCTTCAAACAGTAGAAGAGAGTAATATTTCTTTAAAGCCATAACTTCCGCGAGAGAACGATTTGACTTTGAGCAATATACAGACTGCTCCTTATTTTTAATAACCCAGCGGTGGTAAGAACCATTTTTTTGAATAGATAATTCTCCTTCCGGAAAAGTAGAAAGCTTGTGACGCAGGTAGTCACATTGTGCCTGCAATTTGTTAAGGTGGGCGTCTAAATTTTGGATCATGCAAACTCCTTTCGAAATGTTTTGGTGTAAATAGGGGGAAATAGCGGAAAAAAATACAAAAACAATGGATTTTCAAGTGAAAAA